>Ga0209348_1000154_pt1 | contig 40171 bp, 40 predicted proteins | sample ETNvirenome_2_30_FD_184065 | JGI IMG/M metagenome (GOLD analysis project Ga0209348, IMG submission 184065) | Marine viral communities from the Pacific Ocean - ETNP_2_30 (SPAdes) (version 2) | ecosystem: Environmental > Aquatic > Marine > Oceanic | place: Pacific Ocean | collected 2013-06-22 | reverse complement strand
GGTATTATCAGATGATCCAGAAAATATACTAACATATATATTATCTGTTCCAATGCTTGGAATATTAGCAAGCCTACCTCGAACATAATTATATAAAAATATTGTATTTAAATTATCAGCAGCGGGTGCAAGAGAAGAACTATAGAAAAAATTTCCTCTCTGATCTTTTAGGGTTGACTCCCATCTTGCTTCAAGCTTTGGTCTTTCAAAAAAGAACTCACTATCTCTAGCAAAAAACTTTTTTGTATAATAAGAAACAACTGCTCCATTTGGATTAGAAGAGCTTGACGCCTCATATGAAGAAGACAATTTAATTAAAAATCCATTGTTATCCTTTGAACCAAGAACGTTTCCACCACTGTTTATCCACTGCTCCACAAGTGTCGTTACATCAACAGACAAGTCTTCTGTACCGAGAGGAAAAGACTGTTCAAAAGACGAACTTATATCAGTGTAAAAATCACCACCGGCTGTAGCCCAAGAGGTGCTACCTTGGCTTTTTATCCAGTTTGAGCCTATTTTATCATAAGTGAGATCAGTGTAATTATCTAAATCTAAGCCATAACCCTCTTCCCAAGATCCGCTAATCGCATTTACTGTTAATTTAAATCCCCTAGGTAATGTACTTCCATGAGCAGCATTATATAAATTGAGAAAAAACTTAACACTACCGGATGCTGGGATTGCACCTGTTGCTCTGTCTGTTGAAACCTCTGATATTGGAAACTGAATTAAAATTCTAGATAGTTCAGTTGAAGTTGCAGATTGCTGTGCGTAAATTGAAAATGTTTCTAAAATATCTGCGAGACCAGCGTTAGAGCCAGTGCCTCTTGTTGATAAATCTTCTTTAAAGGCATTTGTTATTGAGTTGTCTGCATTTGCTGCATATCTTTTAATCGGCATTACTTAACTGTTCCTTTAATATCTGCGTTGGGATACTTTAATTCAGCGATTACATTTCGAGGGATTTTTATATATGTACCATCTCTTGATAATGCTGTGTCAAAATCTAACGACACCGGGGAATAGGCGTTCCCAGAAATGTTTTTCAAGAACACATCTTTTACGTCTACAACACCATCAACATCGTTAATTTTTTGATATATTTTTGTTAAATATATTGGTTCTCCAATATATAAAGTTTCTTCAAAATGTTGTCTCACTGTTTCTATGCATTCAGCCAAAACAGACTCAGAGTCATAGCGATTGTCTATATGGGCCATAAAATCTACTGTAAAGTTTACCACCTTTGCATCTAATATTTCAACAACATCATTGAGCATTTTATAAGAGGTTAACCAATTTCTTAAATTGTTTTTTATAATATTATTAGTTGTCGCTAATGATCCATCAGAATGTTGTGATATAACATATAAAGATAACTTCCTATTTGTAGAAGATGGGTCATTTACAATGTTCGCTCTTTTTATAGAGCCGAATTTTGGAGGCATATTGTAAACTAAGGACTCATAATCTTGTTTTGAAACTGCTCTGTTTTGTGAAGCATAACTAGCAATTGCTCTCTGCTTTAGTTCTTCAAAAGTAATAATTGAATCCGCTGATGTTATTCCTTCTTCATTGGTGACTTCTAAAGAATTGGTAACGACACTTTTTTTAGATTGAATGAGATTTTGTGTATTATCAAACTCAATTTGAACATTTGTGGGATTTGTTATAGTATTAACACCAGTGCTTGTTCCAACCTCAGAGTTTGATTTAAAAGTTATAGTTAAAGTTGTATTTGTTGGACAAACACCCAATTTATTTGTTGAAAGTAATTTTGTTGGATCAAAAGAGTTTTGAGATATGGTTTTTTTACCATGTAAATTTAAAGCAATCTTTGATGGATCAACAAGGCCAGTTGAATCTTCACGCTCAGAGCCAAACCCAAATTGTAAATAAGTTCCTGTATCGTCTCGTTGAACAACAAATCTCCTTGTAGCCACAAATGGTTTCAATATGGACCTAACACCATCGGTAGATGCATTTTTATTTGTTGTCTCAACAAATATTACCTCTTGAGATAAATTATTAACTTCATAATACTGGTTGCCGTCTGAGTCAAAAACACTAACAATTTCATTAATTTGACCAGAACCAATTTTAATTCTTCTAAAACGCTCAAAGGTTGAGCTAACATCTATATCAATTGATGCTTGAATTCCAGATTGAACAACTCCGTTTGCTCTAACTGCAAAAAATGTTGTTGCACCAGTTGATTCATTGAAGCGAGCAGCAACAAACTCATTGTCTAAAGTGTTAAACACTATGTCCTCAACTAAAGTAAAGTTAACTCCAGCCCCTGTGGTGAAAATAGAACCAACTTTTAATGTTGGTAAATATGATAAATCTGGTGCTGTTCCTTCAGCGTTTGCTGGGCATAAAATATAAGCTGTTATAATACCATAGGAGGCAGGCACACCAGAAAAATCATAACCTAAAGCTCTAGCATGTTTTCTAACATTATCAAATTCAATTGCTGTATCTAAAAAACTCTCATTAACACTGTAATCTAAATAATAAGATAAAACATCTCCAACATATGCAACAGTATCTAAAACCATTGAGCCAAAAGAGGCATCAGTAAAGTCTTTAAAAGAATTTGGATAGTACCTTTTAGCATAATCAACTAAATCTTGTTTTATTGTATCAAACTCTCTACTGGTGTATTTTATATTGATGTTTTTACTTTTTGACATTAATTTGTGTCTCCACGATTCACAATAAATAGATTTCTAGTTAAATATTTGATATTTCTATTTCAATGAAATCAACGATTTCTGCAAAATCAATTTCATATTTCAATCTAATGTTTAAACTTAACACTGTAGGCTGAGTTACAGATAACTCTAAAATGCTAACATAAGGGGCATAAAGAGAAATTTGTGAACCTATTCTTTCAAAAATTGCTTCTGTAATATCTGGGGTTGGAGTTTCAAACAACACCCTTCTAATTCCAACTCCAAAATCTGGTATCATTATTCTTTCACCCGGAGACGTTAAAATAATGTTTTTTAAATTAAATTTTACTGTTTCTTTCAGTTCAGCTAACTTGTAACCAGCGTTATCAGCAGTTATCTCTAACGGAAAAACAAGACCCGGTGTTTCTTTTGACATATATATAACCTCTATCTTTTTATATTAAATAAACTAGCAAATTGATTTTGACATTCTTTTCCTTCTTTATCTGTTGGTTTATTTGTTTTAATTCTTCTTCGTATCCACCAAGATACATCATCTCCAAGTTGAATATTTGAGAATGTTTTAGCCAGTGCCTTTTGCATTGCAATGGACATTTCATCAACATTATCTTCTTCATTGTCGGGGTCAAAATCATTTCTTTTATAAGTTGAGACAAACATTTTTCTACATTCTGCCTTACAGTCGTTAAATGTATAAGCTCTATCATCTTCGTTTGGAACATCTTCAACACCAAGATCGAGAAAATTTAATGCTCCAAGGTCTGGTTCTCTTCTTTCATTTTGCCCAAGGCCAATGGAGGCTAAAAAATTCATATCTGAATAGCATGCAAGTGTTGATCCTACTTTTTTTACATTAAAAATTCTATTAAATACTAAATTAAATTCATCAGTTTGCGTAAGTCCATCAACATAACATTTTAAATCTTGATTAAAATCATCATCGGCATCTTTTAAAGATGATAACTTAACATCTAAAATATCTTTCTCATACGAAGCGAGTGGAATAACAAGAGGAACATCTTTTGAGAGAAAGAAAGTCTTTTCTTTTTTACATTTTTCAAAAATTTCTGGGAAATCTGGTCTTTCTAATAAATTTAATGTATCATATAAATCTTTTCTTGTTACATAACAGGCTCTAACACCAAATTTAATCCCAATTGACCCATCATAGATTTCACCAGCCGTACCCGGTAGTTTTGCATCACCAAACCAATCAGAAACATTGACCTCTTCTGGTATTTCTAGTGTTTTTAAAAGATTAGTAAATTCATTAATATTGATAACATCGCTAGGTAAATTTTCTGGAATAGTAAATTGTACTTGTTGTTCGTTTTCTTCAGGCGTTGGATATGGTTGCAAGTTAAGACCGTCTTCGGTAACTTGTGGAAAACCACCTTTAGGAATAATTCTTAAATATTTTTCTAAATACATTCCACCAATCTTATCAACATTTGGAGAAGTCGTAAATCCGTTATCAATCATCAATTGAAATGGAGTTCGACCTGTGCTTAAAGCACAATGATTAACAGTTCCATAAAACTCACTTGGGTTAATGGTTTCTTCTGGAAGCCCAGAATCTCCACCAATTGGAACTTCAACATCATACAGACCAGCGCGAATTTGACTACCCATAAATGTACGAGACGCACCGATAAAATATTTATTAATATCAAAAATTGGAGGTCGTGGGTTAAGTTCTGCTGCTATTTTATCAGAATATTTATTAAGCTGTTCTCGTATTAGCTTTTTAAGAAGCACAAAACAGGATTCCTCATTTTCCGCTATTGTCGCGACTTTAGCAGCAAAGTTCATATAATTTTGTGTCCAATATCTAAACCCACCGGCTGGTATACCGAATTCTTTTGATCCCAGTGGGTAATCCATACCTCCACGCATTATGATAATATCATCTACGTTATCACCTACATTGGTTGGAAAAAAATTGGGTTTAAAAGTTTCATTCCATCTTCTTGTATTTTGAGCTATCAAATAGCCACCCACAGCGGGATAAGCGTATACATCATCAAAAGATTGCTTGGCTATATCTAAAAATTCTCCTATTGAGCTTGGAGGAGATGATTTATTAACAATAAAATCATTCGGAAATAGTGCACCTCTATCTCTAGATGGTTTTGTATATGCTATTTGAGCATTATTTATCGTGTCCATGGCTCTGCGGGCTTCCGCATCTGCCTCTAACTCACCGAGTTGAACTTTTCTGTTGTAAACCTGAGCACACTGTTCTAAGAAAAGCAACCAATAAGTATATCCTTCGTAAGTTACCGCAAATATTGCAAGCTCAGAAGCCAGCCCTTGTTGCATTTTTTTAGCTATATATTCAAGAATTAGTTCATCATAATTTTTATCGTTTAAGGCTAAATTACCATGAATAGAAAATGAATTAATCATAAATTCAGCTAAATAAACTCTTATTGTGGCTGTAACAATTTGTTCTAACGAGGCTAACGTACTTGGAGAAGATATTTTATCGAATGGAACCTCAACAACGCATTCTGGAGATTCTGATAATTTTTCATTTCGTTTAATCTTATCTTGCCTTGAGGGTAATTCATCTTCTAATTGCTTAAGTTGTAAAAAATCCGAACCCCTTGGTTCACAGCCATCAACCTCTGGAACCATAAATTTTGCAAATGAAACAAATCCTTTGTCTGCTTCAGGTAAAATATATATATTTGGATATTCATAGCTACCGCCGTGTTTTAAGGGATTAAGAAACTGAACTCTTGAATTATTAGTTAAGCTCCTACCTAAAATGCCTTCAGATTCATCGTATGTATATTGAGTGGAACCGGGCTCTGGATCAACATATGTTAGATCATTAACAGTTATAGTGCCTTCTGTGCCTCCGCCATGCAAAAATCCATTTCCAATATTTCCATTTTCATCTTCAAGCAAAGAACGCTTAAATTTGCTAAACATTAAATTATTAGTATCTGTGACTATATCTGAAACATTCTGTATTGGAATGCCAATATTTCCAAATCTTTTTACTACTTTATCAAGAAAATTTTTAAAAACTAAATTTCTAAAATTAACTGGACCTTCAACTGGTAGATTTGGATTGGTTATAAAAAGCTGGTCATCGGGAGGGATATAATTTTCTAGAAACTTGAACTCCTCTGGTGAGATGGAAATATCTACAATAAAATTTTTAAGTGAATCGGGGCTTTTAGATTGAAATTGATAATTAAAATTTCGGGCTTGAAAAAGCTGCCCTTGTCGTCTAATTTTTGTCACTTCATCCACAAACAAATAAGATGCAAATCGCTTATCAGGCTCAACAAAACCATTTTCATAATCCAATAAAATTTTAGAATTATTGTATGAGTATCTTTCGCTGTTTAAATCATCAATAGCAGGACTTTGATCAATTAAAACCTGATACATTTGCCTTGCAATTGTTTCTGGGAATGGTGCTTCATTATCAAAAAATCCACAAAAAGATAAGAATCTGAAAAACAATTGATTTCTTACTCTAAAATGTTTTGCATAATTATATGCAACAGTGTCGGCAGTGACCATAAGTAAAATACCCATCGTATCACCGAGGCCGCTCCAAACAATGGCCCTTTCAGCCATATTTTCTTCAATCGTATCATCAATGAATGCTCTTTGTAAACGCGCAAACATACTTAATGATAGTTTTTGCATATCTCTTTTAAGTTCTTCGGGTGTTTTTAAAAGAGACCTATCAGTGGCACAATCTGGGTCGGGGTCTGCTAGTAGATCATCTATCGCATCCTTAAGAATACCCTCTGGTCCTCTGGCTAAGATATCAGCCACATCAGCAAGGTCTCCTCTGGCTTGTTCTCTCTGTTCTTCAACAAATTGTCGCGCCAAGTCATCATCAGCAAGTTGATTTGCAAACATATCTCTTAAGTTATTATAATATTCCTCTGCTTGTTCGTTTGTTAAACAAATACTTGGATCTAATGGAAAAAATTGCTGTGGTTCGTTTGCAAAAGCAAGTGCACGGTCTCTTTGTTCTTCCGTCATAAAATTTCCAGCATTTTGTAAAACTTGATCTAAACTGTTTGGATCAGTTAAGGACTCATATTCGGGGTGTAAGTTTTGTAATGTTCTGGCTACATTTTCAAGGAATCCCGGTTCGGCGTTACCAGTCATGGCTTTTAAATAATCTTGTTCAGAACCAAGTGTAGACATTGTTTCTAAAATTTCTGACGGGGTTGTATTTCCCCGTTTTGGAGCACCACTCAAGGAAAACAATTTATTTATATCTTCATTTTTTGTTTTTTCATCCAACTCATCCCCACAGACAACATCAGACGCTATTTCATAAATTGATCTTGGAAATCTACCACCATTGAGTGAAGCGGTGATCAAATCCTGTGTACCTTCGCTAGCAAATGATAAAGCCTGACAAGTACCCGCCTCTAAAGCTTGAACTGTTTTTAAAATCAATGCAGATACAACTTGAGATATTGTTTTTTTAAATGAAAACACAAACGCATCTTTTATGGCGTCCCAATAAGACCACCCAGTTGGTAATTGAGCAAGGTCCGGTAACAAGAATGGTCTTGTTTTGCCTTTTCCACAAGCACCAACAGTAAATGTTCCCAAAAATTCATCTAACGGTGGATAGAAAAAAGAATAATTTGGGCAATCGAAAGATAAAAAATACTCACCTATTATTTTAGCACCGGGTAATTTATTAATACCTTGTATTATTTCTTGGACACCACCATGTTCTAAAATTGCATCGCCATACGCCTTTAATAATTCCTTTTGAACATTTCCAACAGCACGGCCATAAGTACCTTGACGAATTCTATCTGCTTGATTACCTCCAACAAAAGTAAGTTTTTGTTTTTCTTTATTTATAATCTCTTGTTGTTCTTCTTGAGATAGAGTATCAAATTTTATAAGCGGATCATCGGGATCCTTTTTGAGTTTTTCCCTTACTCTATTTTGAGCCTCTATATATTGACCCTCTAATGCTTTTATTTCTGCTTCTATATCTTTGGTTTTTTGATCAAATTGTTTGTTGTAATCCTCTTCAGATACCGACTCAGGAGGTCTGTTTTGAAATTTAGTCAACTCCTTTAGTTCATCTTCAGCAGTTTTTATTTCATCTTTAAGCTCCTCCAACTGAGTTGTTAGGCCACGAATAACACGTTTAAATTGATCTCTTTTAGGATCGGTGAAAGATGTCTCACTTAATTCTAAATCAAGCCTATCTATTTGGTCTTGCAAGGGTTCTATTCGAGTTTTTTTACTACGAACCCTCTCTTCAAGCCTTTGAACGCCTTGATTATATGATTTAATGGCTTCTTGAGATTCTTTAATGGTCTCCTGATAAAAAGGTTTAGGACCTTTTGCTTTTCGATCAGCTAGTATCTCTTTTTTTGATTCCAACTCTTCATATATTTCATCAGCAGAAAGATATGGGGCCCTCTGTTGGTTAATGTTTTGTAAAGCAATTCTATCATAAGCAGCCTCAATATCACCGGAGTCATATCCAACTTCCCAAGGTGCAGGCAAATCTTTAAATTCTTTTTCTATGGTTTGTCTTACTTTAGCCTGTTGATCTTGTGGAAGACCCGCTAAAAGAACTTCCATACTCTCTGTAGTTAGCGAACCAACAGTTGCTTTTAATATCTGTCTGTAACCTTCTTCAATCGTCATACCAGACATAAGGCATTGGACAGCTTTGAGTGTTATTTTTTTCCAATTACAAGGGTTTAATGAATTCATTAATTCTTGTAACACGTTGTTATCAACATTTGTTTCATTTTTAGCAGATTTAATGTTTTTGTCTTCAATAATACCTTTTTCTTTTAATTGTCTTTTTTGCTGTTCTTTTTGAGATTTTTCAAGTTGTTTAAGTTTTTTTTCATCACCATCAAATACAGTTATCTTTCCCTTATCAGCATCCCTCAATAATCTGCAATTATTTTTATTTATTTTGTATGCAACAGAATCAAAAAAACTCATTGATTGATTTAAAATATAATCATCAAGTCCTTCAAATTTATCCAATAAACAACCCAAAGCACTTGATTTAGAGTTTAAAGTGTTTCCGTAATTTACAGCTAAAGTTGGAAAAGTGTTTTCAACTAAAAAATCCAACCAAGGAGGGTTTTCCCTTGCTTCAATTTGTGTTTTTATTTTATGATAATTTGCTATATATCCCATTAATGTTTGATCAAAAAATGCCGTATGTCTAATATTATCACCAGTTGGTAATATGGGATCAGGCTCATCAGGTAATTTTAACTCTACCTCGCTACAACCGGGTGTTTTTATTCTCATTATCGGAGCTAACTTAAATGGTTTTTCGGGGTCTGATTTATCAAAGAGTAACTGTATCTCTTCAACTCTTTTGTCGGTGGGATATGAAATTAATCTTGAAAAAAAATTGTAATATTCATATCCCTTTGATTCTATAAATTTAGACAACTTCTTTTCAAACGCATCAAAGCGTCCTTCCATAAATCTTGCATAATATGGTGTTTCCTCGCCGTCTACTAAATGATAGAGTCTTGCATTTTCAGTATTTTTGTAGTATGATTGAAACTTAGAAAACAAGACAAAAACTTGTTCCATTTTTGAAATCCAAGCTGTAAATTCTGATACTTTGAATTTAACAGCTTGAATATCTACATCAACAGTGGAAAGCTCTGGTGCTTTCGGAACTTGGTCAAAAATATATGCTGGGATTGTAACCAATACCGCCATTGCATTATCAGTTATGCCATAAAAATAATGCTCGGTTGCAGAAGCAAATAGTTCAAGAGAATTTGGATTATCTATCGTATTATCAAATCCTTGAGTACTTTGACCTGTTTGTCTAGCCCATTCAGAAAAGGTAACATCAGAATTTAAGGAAGCAAAGTGTTTAATTTGTCGCACTAAGTCTTTAGTTTCTTGAGTTGTGATAATTGAACAATCGTTTTTTGCACAAATATATTCGTTTGCTTCTAGTTTTTCATAATGTCTCAATAATGCTCGAATTCCTGTTTTTACATAACTTCTTTTGATTCTATCAAATTTTTCTTGATTTTTGATTTCTTGTGTGGGTGCTTCGCCAATCTCTGGTTGTACAACGCCTGTGGTCGGTGGTGAAGTGGGTATACCAGATTCTGAAAGTGTGACTTGGGCTGGTTCTAAAATCTGTTTCAAATCACTTAGACGATAGCTATCCCCATCTTGATTAACATAAACTGCAACAGAATATTCACACGTCTTTTCATTTAACCAAGGTTCTGTTTGCTTCCACCATTGTGGGGGCATATATGAAGGATTTGGAACACAAGTGGGACACACTCTGTCTATCTTTTTCTCTTCTTTCTCTTCAACCTCTTTGCAGGCTTCAACTTGAATATTAATAAATTTTGATTCGTTAGACATTTTTTACCTATGTGATATAAACTTTTTTACTTAACACTGACTTACTACCGGGAACAATCGCTTCATCTAAATGTTTCATGTCGTTTAATGCTTGGTTATATAATCTTGTCGCCATATCAGAAAGGCTTTCAGTGTTTTCAGCAGTACCCCAAATAGCCTGTGCGGTGTATGCTCCCGCTGTAAAAGGCACTAATGTAGCAGTATTAGCTGAGATTTGTAATATTAAACTCTGTAAAATTTTTAAAACACCATCTTGAATCTGATTGTTTGTCTGTAAATAGGACTTTAAATTATATCCTAAAACTGCTGGTTGCATATCGTCTTCACCTTGGTTACCAACAATTAACTCAATCCTTGGGTTGTTGATATCTGAATTGTCTGATCTTGGTTCTCCAAAAGTACCAAAACCATCAGCCCTTCCTCCACCCGCGTATATCCTAACACTTTCTCTACCAACTATTCTTGTACAATCTGACTTAACAACAGCGGCTGATAATTCTGTTGATTGAGTTTTTTTACGGGCAAACCCCAGATAGTCATCAATATTAATTGCTCTTTGTGTTAAATAGACTCTTGCAGCATCTGAGAAAAAATTACTATCAACAACGACTTGATCATTAAGTTCATTTTTTGTTCCTAAATTAGCCATAATAGTGGAAGAAGCACGTCCGGCAACTAAGTCAATCATAGCGCATTGTGTGTCTCCGCGACCACCACATCCAGAAAAACTACCTGCTGGTTTATCTCTTCCCAATACTATGTAAGAATTATTGTTTCCTTTAAGAACCTTCTCACATGGGGCATCATCGTACTCAGGAAAATCTTCAGCTATTCTTGTGCACCCAATGCCTTGAATCCCGTTAGAACCAAGTTGTTGTGCATCTGCTAAAAACTTTGCTGCTAGTTTACTTATATGTGTTGTATTCATGGTTTCCTCAAATTTTATTGCCCAGCTTGATAGCTCTTTGCATACCTTTCCCAGTCTGACCCAGCTATTTGTTTCTGTTTAGAGTTTACTTTTGGTTGTTTATGCGGCTTGCTGTAAGCTCCAGCATTGTCGTTCGTACTCGTAGAGCCTCTTGAAAGTGCTGTATTAATATGTATCCATTCAAAATGCCATGGCTCACACCAATTTTTGAGCTTGCCTGTCTCTTTATTGTAAGCTTCCCTTGCAAAGCGAGGATGTATCCAGCCCCACTTATAACCATTATTCATAAGCCACAAATGAACCGTGCTTTTATACGCTCTTTTTCCATTTTTTTGATAACTTTTATCGCCCACTCGAAAATCTATGGCACAACCAATACCATGCCCAGAGTAACCGGGCTTTGCACCTTTCATTCCTTGTGTATTATATTTGTTACCACCTTCGACCGGCTTTTCTACAACCTCCCCCTCAGCATTAGTATAATAATATTTACTACCTAAGTCTGATTTAATTTTAAGCTGCCTCCAGTAAGGTCTCTCAACAGAGCCCAAAGGTAAATCATAGCCAGCACCACCTTCTGGATCTTCTTTAAAAGCTTTATTCATAGCTATAAGGCTTGGGAGGGCATCTTTGAGTATCTTACGAGTTTCGGGCGACCTTGCCTCTGCTGTGCGATTAGCCCCAGAGCCTGTCCATTTTGCAGCAGTGAAAGTATGCTCTGCAAAGAATTCTGGTGAGAATTCTGAAAACCCATTGTACATGAATTTGCCTCGAAGGCTTGGATCTGCACCTATATATTTATATCGTAGCGGACTCGAAGTAACAGGAATAATTTTAGGTTTCTTGCCGCCCTTATAATGAAACCCCTTCCATACAATAGTTGATGGGTCATTGTAGTTACCGGTTACAGAGATAGTATTAGAGCCTTTACGATTGTATTTAGATAGGTCTTTGTTTCCGCCTGTGGGTGCTGGTGTAATTTTTTTAGTTGGTGTATTTAAGAAATCTGCTGATGGGTTTACATCTCTTGCGGCCATTAAAAGTTGTTTATCTTTACCGACAGAATTTAAAAAGAACATAATATCATCTTGAGTGTCGCCAAAAACACACTCAACTACGTCTCCAACTTTGAGATGAACAGTATCTGCATTACCCGCTGGAATAATTGATTCGGCTATTGGATGAGTCTGAACAGACTCAAATCCTGCTGGGCCCCAAGTTATTGTACCGGCATCAAACACTTCCATGTCTCTATAAGTCCAAGGAGCGGGGGAATTGTTAAACCATTTTGGTCTAATATATGCTCGAAAATAGTTTGCTTCTACTCCACTGGCAACATTCTTTTTAAAGAGTGCCCCTCCTTTTTCTGTTATCACTGATCGTTGTTTTATAAACAATATAGTAGCCTCAAAAGAAGTCCCAGCTAACTTGTTGTTAAAAAGTCTATCAATTGCTTTTGTATTGTTTTGTTTATCAAGATCATAATTGGTCTTTGGATCAGAGCGAGCTTGTCGATATGCTTTAAATAATTCTCTACTAGACATTTACTTACTCTCCTCTTTAGAAATCATTTCATAGATTCCATCCATATCAGCAGCAGTAAGCTTATCAGACCCTTCTTTTTTGGTCATTAGATTGGCAACTTTTACTAACTGTTCATTTGACCTTTGAAGGGTTTCAACATATTTTGATAAGGTAATGCCTATTTCTCTATGTCGAGATTCGTCTTTTGCAAGCCATTTTATAGCATCATTGAGAAGCTCCTTGGTTACCTCTCTATCTTTTCTAATATTATCGACTGCTTCTTCTAAATATGTGTCTACTTTTTTACCCATGATAAAACTAATTAGTTTTGCCTCAAATTTTACCGTCGTCCCAATCTTTCTTGAAAAGATAATACCTCTTTCTTAACTTATTTAATTGAGAAACAATCTGTTTTGTATTGAGACCCGTTAGTTCTCTTAAATATAAATAAACAGCTTTTTTATTAAAAATTTCTATATCTTCAACAGAATTCAGAATAGTTCTTACAGCATTATAAACTTTTCTTTCATTTTCTTTCATATCGTTGGTTTCCCAACATTCAATTTCAGACCAAAGAGATTTCCAAAAATCTCTAAATTCTTGTTCTGCTGGAAAAGGATTGTGAGTAATAATCTTTTCTTCATCAACCTGCTTTAAAGCATCTTCATAATCAACTTCTCGTTTTGCACGTTTAGTTGTTTGCTTTACCTTATGAATAAACCAATTTTTCGTAATAACAGAAAAATACGAGAATGCTTTTGAACCACGATTTGGATCATATTTAGAAAGAATAGTGGTTAGCCATATCTTACATTCATCTCTCAATTCATCTATATTTGGAAGAGTTGTAAATTTATAAGTATAAACAATCTTGTCCACCATTTCATCAAACGCTGGTTGTATCCAATCTACATATAACTTTGTTCTTGTTTTGTTGCAAGTTGTACTACAGTATTTAACTATCGCGTCTTCGTGAACCTGCGTAAAATACATTCTCTTCGTTGATTTGCGTCTGGCCATCTAATTGTTCTCCTTCTATTTCTTCTTCATCGATCTCCTCAAGTGGTGTTATAATTGAGTAAACGTCTTCATATTCTTCTAAAATTTGAGATAGACTTGTTGTATGGGAGAGTAAATGCTTTATTGTCTCATCTCCATAATACATTTCCATCTGATATATGTTTTTTAAATGTTCTCGGTAATTTGCTACTAAAGTGGTCAAATCTTCTAAATTTTGAGAGGTATAAATAAACCCCGGCAACACTCGCCTCATGTACCAAAAAGCCATAGAATTGGCTGTTATGGACACTAAAAGCACTATTATGAGCACAATTTCTAATGTTGTCATTCTGGTTCATACTCCCAAGAAGTAGCTTCTTTCTTTTGTTGTTTTAAAATTTCAGCATTTTCAGAGATAGCTTCTTTGACCCTATCTCCAGTTCTTTTATATTCGTCTTGTGATTTAAATTCTGATGTTTTAATGCTCGTTAATTGAGGAATGCGACGAAGAGATAAAGAAAAACAAAAACCACACTTCTCTTGTCTTTCCATCATTCCATGCACTACTTCAAATTCAACACCGCAACTATCACAATGATAAACATATTTCGGCATTATTTGGCTGTTTCCGTTGTTGTTGTGCCGGGAGACTGAGCTTTTATTTTGACTGTTGGTGGGTTTGTAACTATCACTTGGTTAGTATCATCAATCTCTAATTTAAATCCTTGAAGAACTGGAACAATGTCTGTTTGATCCATCAAAGATTTTTGAAGAGCCATCATGACGGCTCCAACTGCTTGATCACTAAATTTCATTTTTTTCTCCTTTTAAAATTTGTAATGTATAATCCTCAAAATTCATATAATCATTATATTTGTTTCTATAAACTCTATAAATGTATGTTGACTTATCGCCAAAATAATCGTATTTTCGACAGTCAATAATGACTCCAATTCCTGTGTCTTTTACAATTGGAACATCACCATATAATTCATTCCATCTAACTAGATCACCTTTTTGAAACATCTATTTAGCCCCTCGTCAATTGATATTTTTGCATTCCACCCCATTTTTGTTATTTCGGAAATATCTGCATTAGAATCTTTAATATCACCAATTCTTGCGGGGGATTTATCCCACAAAATATTAAATCTGGAATCAACAAATTGTTTTATATAATTAATACTAACTGATTTTCCTGTTGCTATATTCAAAACTTTTCCATTAAATTTTTTTTCTTGATTCATACAAAATATATTTGCAGAGACAATATCGTCAACATGAATAAAATCTCTTGTCTGACTTCCATCTCCATCAATGCGTAAATTTTTATTTTTTTTCAACATTTCCATCCAAGCACTGATGATTGTTGAATATGCATCACCATACTTTTGATCTTCAGAATAAACATTAAAATATCTTAAGCACACTGTATCAAGACCATATAAATCAGAATACATTTTACATTCCATCTCACTAATAAATTTATGCAGTCCATATGGAGACTTAGGATCTCCATCGTTAACAGCAGCAGAAGATGAAAAAATAAATCTTTTAACTTTGTTGTTCTTACACCAGTCTAAAAGAAAAGAGGTTGTGAGAGCATTTTGTCTCATTGTAAAAGACGGATGCTCTATTGAATATGAAACTTTTGGATATGCAGCGAGATGGAAAACACAATCAAAAGATTCATCTGGTAGACAATGCATTATATCATCACCATCTTTTAAATCAATTCCAAAAACATCATATTGATTTTTTTTCAAAGTATTAAAAAGTTTAGAACCAATATATCCTTTATGTCCGGTTACAAGAACTTTCATAATATTTTCTTATCTTGAAGTTTTTTAATACAATTTTCCCAATCATAGAATTCAACTGCTTTATCATCAATATAGCAAACTGCTCTTGGTTTTTCTGCTGTTACCTTGCTAACAAATTTAGCCATATCGTGCTTTTTTAACCAATCCCATACCAATTCGGTTCCTGTTTTTCCATTTACAAGACCTCGATCTGGCTTTGCTTTTGCCGTATACATAATAATTGTATATTCTTTTGAAATTTGCTCAAGGGCTTGATATGCGCCGGGAACAGGATCGTCATATATTGTACCATCATGATAGCCCTTGGAACATAGATGAACAACGCCATCAAAGTCTATACCAATATTTATTTTTTCGTCTGGGTAGCTATGTTTACGAATTTCTCCACCTTTCCAGTTTAATTTTTTAATTTTCTCAGGATCGTTCTCCCCAATCGGAGGACATACCTTACCAGAGCCATGTGTTAATTGATAAGTCAAAAGCAAAGTTAAAACTTCTGACGTGTGATAATATGAAGCACCCAAAAGAACCTTTGTAAGGTCCTTTATTTCAATATTTATGTCTCTTGAAGAGATCATAGCTATTTTCATATTGTTGTCTTTTGCCCATTGGAGTGCTTTTATTATGTCCACAGATTTTCCAGAGGATGATATTCCCAAGACCAAAGATTTTTTCATCTGTGTCTTGTTCCTTGTGGATGTTCTTTGTCGCAGCCAGTTTACCATCCATTGATCAAAACTAGTATCATTGATTAAAGATGTTGCAACAATCGCACTACCGGGACACATCGCATTTTTAGTTCCATTTGATAATCTTGTAATATCAACAGCGGCGTGATCTGCTATAGCTAAATTCCCACCATGGCCCAAGACATAAATATCATCGCAAGAATTAAATTTATTTTGTAATTCTTCCCACTCAGGACTGTTAACTACTTTTACAAACCTTTCACCTATATTTTCAAAATTAAGCATTTTTAAGAACCCCCTTGTTATATTCAATTAATGCTACAGTATCCATTCCTAAACATTTTAATCCATATTTTTCATATTTATGGATTTGTTGTTTAACGTCACTTGGTATGTGAACAGCCATTTTAGTTTTATCTATTATTTTGTTCACCTTTTCAATATAACACAAAAACTCTTCATCGTCAAATTGTGCTGGCTTATTTAAACTTAGGGATAGGTCATATGGCCCTATCAAATAAAAATTAAAATTATATTTAATTATATTTTGTAAATTATCTATACCGGATTTAGTTTCTATTTGTGGTATTAGTATCGGATTATTTGAAATCAGTTTTCGCTCACCCCAGAGGTTCTGTCTTACAAGACCAAGACCCCTCTTACCTTTGGGTGAATAACAACTGTAATTTATAATATTTTCACACTGTTCTTCAGTTTCTACGGTTGAAAAAATTAAACCATCAGCACCTGCATCTAAACAATATCTAATCATAGTCTTAGAGACTTCTGTTAAACGAACAAAGCATTTCTTATTTAAACACTTAAGTACTTGAATGCAAGAGGTTAAAGTTTCGTTATTGTATGAGCCGTGTTCTGTATCCAGAACAACACCATCAAAACCGATGCACATAATCTCTGTTATTAAAGGAGAGGGTATTTGCTGCCAAGATAAAATCATTTATTATTCTCTAATGATGGAAGATTCATGCAACACATGATGAATTGGTATTAACTTATCTTCAAATAAAATTCTAAGAAAACACTCAGGAAACCTTACGGGAAATTTTGTTATAAAATCTTTACACTTTAATTTTTCATATGAGCAGAAATATTCTCTCATTATTTCTGGCTTTGAAAGAGCAAGAAAATTGTTAAAACCTAATGCAAATTGGGGCTCACAAACATTCAAAACGTTATGGTCTATAGGATTTTCAAAAATATTTCCATATGCGAGGTCAAATCTTCCTTTTAAAATTAAATCATACTTTTCATCATCGCTGTGTTTTAAAAATCGTTGATAATTCAGATACATACCATAATGAGCCATAAACATACTATTCCAAAGAAACTCATCACCGTATGAAGGTATTCGCGATTTTATAATACCATGTGTTTCTTGAACTATAGGATCTGTTTTTATGTTATTTTTGGCTTCATCATACGACAAAACATCAAAATATTTTGGATTATACAATTTTTTAATGTTTTCAAACGTATCTTCTGTTACTTCAAACTTTGTTGTGTTGTAGTCGCTTCTATGTTTGTTTCTACAGTGGGTATGATCCCACGGAGTTAAATAAAAATCAAAACAAATATTTGGATTTTTATCAATAATCTCTTCTTTGAGCGTTTTAAAACTCTGATTCCAAGTTCTTACTAAGCCTGAGATTAATATAGCTACTTTCATTTTTCTAACCTTTGGGAAATAATTTTTGGAAAATCGGTGCAAATACCATAAAATTTCAATATTGGAGCCCTCTTTGATGTATCTAAGTCTAAATACGGAATAATAATTTGAGTTGGGTCGTTCTCAAATATTTCATCAAAATCTTTCGTATAGTGATACCAAACTTTATTATTACTTGTTAAAACAAATTTATCGACATTGTGAGAAAAAAAATTAATTATTTTTTGACCAACCAAAGTTGTAATCGCTTTGCTATTTTTACAATGAACCCATAATTTATCGGACCTATCGTTTAACCAATTTTTAGAAACTTTATATTGACCATAATCGTGCCCCAAGTACCAGTCGTTATTCCCATCTATCCATAGATCTATTTCAACATCGTAACCTAGTGAAATTGCCTCATCAATATAGTCTGGGGAGTTTTCCCTCTCATGTAAAATTTTATCTATATTTCCTCGATGCGAAATAATTTTCATTTTAACTCCTCTATTCTTATACTTCTATCTTCAATAAAAACATCATAATAAGGCTTATTGCAGCGAAGATCGTGATATTTAGCACCCCAAGAATCAAGTTGTTTTCTTGTGAATTCTGTCCAATCAATGCCACTGCGGGACCCTCTTGCTGTCCAATAAACTATGGTACAATTGTTATGAAATAGTTTATTTATTTTTTCAATGTTTTTGTAATCTGGTATTGCTTTGTTATAATCTTTTTTTCCGTCCAATGCGATTTTTTCTTCATAAAAGCAAATTGTTTCATCAATATCAACGAAAATTATTTTATCTTTCATGGTATCTTTTCCAATATTTGTAACACTCGACCACATCCTCTTCGCTTTTTACTTGACCAGATTTTAAGATAGTGTTCCAAGCCTCAAAACTTTCAACCTCTTCAGGTGTTCCAAACACAGTAACAAACTCTGTATCGTAAAACCCAACACGAAGGTTTTCTTTAACCATTAGATTGTAAGATAAAGTAACATAATATTCTCCATTATAATGTATATTATTTTCTATTGTTTTAGCAAAGCATGCTTTCATGTATTTACCTTTTAAAAAATAATAGGCACCAGTTGAAGCGTGTTCGTTCATTGGATTATCTGTATAACATTCTTTTTCTTTTATTTCGGTCATCAATTCGTTTTCTGTTTTAAGAAAAGCCATTTTAGTTGAATTTAAAGTGTGAGGGTGCAAACCAGTATGAGTCAGTATACACCCATCAAGTCTATTTGTATTTACATGTCTAATGAACTGTTTTTTATTCCACAAAAAGGGATTATCACAGTAACACACCATAACATCCTCATTATCATCTACAAGATCTAAAAAAGGCATAACCGTAAACACAGGACCTTTCTTATGATTCTCTATCTCAAGAATAGTGGCGTCCGGTCTCAAAGAAAGCAATACTTGTCTCATATTTGTGGTGTTTAAATGAGTGCTGTTGCAGATAAAATATATCTCATCAGTATTATCAAACATTTCTAGAATATATTCTATTATTCTTTTTTGATTAACTTTTATTAATGGCTTTGGCTCTTTGTATCCCTTTTGAACAAAGCGATTACCGGTCCCAGCCATTGGTATTAAAACTTTCATTTTATTGATTTCCTATATTTTTCTTCTTCCATGTTATCCAATTTTAATATTTCTTCTTCAGATAGGTAATCTAAAGTTAAGCCAGAAGTTTGCGCTAAATCTTTTATAAAAGAATGATAAAATTGATTTTCATTTTGTAAAATAAAAGCATCCGGGAACAAAAAAGACTTATTTTTATTTTTTTTGTGTAAAAAGTTTTTAGCTTCATTTTCATATTTTAAACTTTCATTGTAACAATCTACGAGAGATTCTCTAGAAATAAAAATACCATGGTTTTTTAAAAACAAATTTTTATCATATTGGATCGCGTTCTGAAGTTCTTTACCGGGAGAACAATAATCTAATATTTTAACGTTATCATATAGCCGCTCAAGAATCGTATTTGACTGCTTTGAGCACAAAATAGCCATTAAATGTAAGGGATGTGTATGCAAACAACAAGGGCCTAATTTTAAATGACACCCTATTTCCATAGATGGTCTTTTCTGATCACTAAAAATACTGTTGCCTTTTAAATCATAAAATCCAAAACCTTCAAGGTAATTTATCTTATTAAAAGATGACCCAGATTCAGTTATAACAATTACATCATCAAATTTAAAAGATAAATTGCCGCCTTTGTTTTGACTTAAAAAAATATTTTTAGATATCTGTTTACTTACCCATACAAATTCTTGCAAAAGAGAATATAATTTTTTTATTTTATTTATAAGTCCAGTTAAATTTACGTCTTTATAATCAAAAGATAAATTAATTTTACCATCGATAGACTTTTTAAATTTTATGATAACATCACATTTTGATTTTTGCGGTTCTATGAACTTTATTTCATCTTTTTTTCTATTTTCTATTGTTTTTACAATTTTATCAATTGAGTAGCCACGCTTATTAGAGTCTCTATATATCTTCCATTCGTTTTTTAAAGTTTTTTCAACATCTATATAAAATGAAATATCAGATATTCCTGAGAGTTTGCCTTGCATTGTATGTAAGCCCTCATAAATAATATTTTTTTTAGGAAAGACATTCACAGCATCCGTAAACTTTCCACAAGAATGGTCATATTTTTTTCTTAATATTGTTTTATTATTTAATAAAGATAAAATTTGATCATACTCGTTTGATAAATCGTTTGCAATAGGATTTAAGTGAGTAAAGAATTTCCAGTTTTCATCCCCTCTTTCCCAAAGGTGACAATCATCACCAGAAATTATTACACTATCTTTGTATCCCAAACAAATTAAAATAATTTTTGAAATTGTACTTTTTCCAACGCCGGAAGGGCCTGTTATGGAAACAAGCCTATTCATTTGATAAGACCCCATTTCTCAATGGCTTGAGTATACTCTTCACGATGGTCTTGGTCAATTGCTTGTCTTATAGCTTTAGATCCGCTTTTTGACCCACCGGGGTGTCCATGTATTGCACCACCAACATTGGCCATATAATCGTTTCCAAATCTTTTATTAATTGCTTGTATTAAACCAGAATGCATACCACAACTTAAAGCCGGCAAAACACCTCTGTTGTGCAATATCTCAAGGGTCTCTTTAAGTTCTTCTTCGTTATCAGACATATAGCCACCCCACATCCCAGCATGGATAAAATCAACTCCCATTAGGCCAGCTAAGTCACAAATTACATTCCAAGAAATGTGATAATCATGATTTTTATTAGTTAACACTTTATCGCCACTTTTTTGAAAATGAATGAAAATAGGTAAATCTAGTTCTCTAATTGATTTGTAGACCCCAAGGCCGCTCCAAAAATTAATGTGAATGGCGTTTGCGCCCAAGTCATGTACTTTTTTTACCCTTTCAATCACATGAGAGGGGTCGCAATTTATACAAACTGCATATACTACATTTTTATCCTTGAGATAATCCATTATTAATGGAACTCTCTCTTCTATTGGGCAACACATTGGATTAGACATTATTTCATCTTCTTTTATGAAATTAATACCTCCTTCAACCATCTCTTTAACCATTTCTAAAAGAACAGCACTTGAAACACCAATTTTTGGTTTTACAATTCCACCAAATAGCGGCTTTTCATAAGATTGCGTAAATTTTCTGATTCCGTCGATTCCATATTTTGGTTTAAGAAAAAAATTATCTTCAATATGCTTTGGAAAAACAACACTGTTTAAATGACATTTTTCAACAATATCAATGTCCATCTGACCACCCATAAATTGACATAATAAGTGTGAAACACCATCAGTTTTGAAATCTGTATTTGCAATTGGGAAGGCGATGGATACATTGCCGGATTTTACTTTTTGTAAATCATTTTCATCTTCTAAAACCAAACAAGAGTGGTTTTCAAAAAGCTCATCAGTTTCCCAATGGTTTCTAACATTTGGGTTACCAACACTTTGACCGATAGCTAATGACCACGCAGCATCTTTTAATGTTTTTTTAGATTGTAAAAAATAAGAACAAATAATATATTTATTTTTATCTATTTCTTTTAGTTTTCTAAATATTTTCATTTTTCATCCTAATTTGTTTATAAATTTTTCCAATTCCTCTGGGGTTCCCATTCCTCTCATTTCAAAAACAGGATACGGCTTCACTTTACCCCCTCTAGAATTTATTAAAATATTGTAAACCGGGCATATATAAAACTCATTATTAAAACGCACATTTCTCTTAATCATTTCCTCTGCACAGGAAGCATACTCTAATCCACTTTTAAAATAATAAAGCCCGACTGTTGCAAAATTACTTATGACTTGTTTTTCTGCTACTTGTGTAACATAGCCAGTTGAATAATCAACTCTAGAATATGAGTGCTTAGGGGAATCAGACAAGAAGAATGGGATACAGCCATCTAAATTTTTACAAAATTTTAAAAAATGATTGGAATCCCAATCAACCCACTGATCTGCGTTTGCTATTAATAAAGGAGAATCATCCAAGTGTTCTTTGGCTAACAAAGTAGTACAAGCAGCACCCTCTGTTAATCCATCAATTTCAACAATGGTTGAATGAAGGACACAATTTTGTAAATATTCTTTAATTTGTGGATACTTTTCAATATGTGGCTTTTGCACAATGAATATATGTTCATTCTCAGGCATATTGAGGTTTTCAATAACTCTTTGAATCATAGGTTTGCCACAAACATTTATCAATGGTTTGGGATCTTTATAGCCAGCTTTAAAAAATCTAGAACCTGCTCCTGCTAGGGGAATTAATATTTTCATTTTTCCCCCCAGCCCATTTGCTCAAGGGTATAATCATTTGGGGGATTGTCTATGTCACCTAATTTTTGTGCTTTGGTCATCCAAAAATCTCCTTTTCTGTATCCTACATAATTTTTTTCACTTAAGTTTTCAATATCTTTTTCAAAATACCAATATTGAACATAGTTTGGTGTTTTTGGAGCCGATGGTGGATTTTCTATAAATTCTTTTGACCAATTTATAAACCAACCATCAAACGCTGGTTGTTCTTTCCAAGTGTCTTTCCATTTATGATAAAAAATTTGGGTTGAATGTAACCAAGCTCCACTGTGTCCTGTGCTTTGCAAAACATCAGCCCAGTCGTCACGATGATTGTTGTTCATTTCTAAAGGCAAAAAATCATGATAATTTAATAACCTTTGATGAAGTCTATCGCCAATACAGCTTTTTTCCTTATTGTACATAAGGGCTCGTAAATAATAATCTGCTTCTTTATGTGCAATTGAAGTGAATCTTTCATCCCACATACCAATCTTTTTAACCGCCTCTGGTCTCCAAGCATTAACACTGTCACCAATACTTCCAACTACAAAAGTATATTTACTAAGCATTTTTTTTAAATTTGAACCAAAATTTTTATGAAGAACTTGATCATCGTGCATTGCAATAACAATATCAGCATCAGGGTTTTTCAAGTCCTTAAAACCGTGTAGTATTGCTTCATTCCAATTTCTCGATAAATTGCCATTTGACCAATCGCATCTTGTAGCATTATGCAAAACCTTTATTCCTTTTTGATAAAACTTTTCATGAAGAAAAAAATCACTATGATTATTTATGATTGTTATTTCAGCATTTGGATAGGTTTTAATAAAGTCTGTGTTGACATAGAGTTGCTTTAAGGTGAGATGTAGCTCATGTGTTCTCTTATAGGTTACAATAAAAACCTTTACTTTTTCTTGAGTCATTTTTTCTCCAAAATATATTTTTTAATAAGATTCTTTTAAAACTTTAATCCAATCTTTTTCTGTATCTATATCAATATTCTCTGGTTCAGATAATTCAGAAAAAAATGGATTTTTACCAATTCTATTTCCAGTTTGGAGGAGGACTTTTGGCTCAAATATATAAAAGGCCGAGTTCTCTTCATAAAACTTTGGTAAATCTTGTGTTTGTTCTAATTTTAGTGGATTATGATTCACGGGACAAAACCCATAATTTTCTTTTCTCCAAAATCTTGTTTGGTAAACATTACAAGAAACAACCGAATCATAATCACCTATCATATTATAACATGTTTTAACGGAAGATGCAAGCAAAAAAGGAGAAGTAACGTGAATTTGTGCTATTGGTTTGTTAATATTGTATTTTAAAATAAAGTTTTTTATAAGATCACAGACCGAAACAGTATCGCCAATTAAATTTTTTTCTCTTTTAAAAACTTCGACATTAGACAACTTAGGATCTTCTTTTATGCTATTAAATATTTCATCACTATCGGTATCCACAAATACCTGTTCATCGGTATATTTAAGCAATGTGTGCTTATATAACGGCTTTCCGTTAAATAATCTAAAGTTTTTTCTAGGCACTCTTTGTGAATTGTGTTTTATTGGAATGAAAACAATCATTAAATTTCCTCTTCAAATTTTCCAAATCGAAAACAATCAATTCTAGATCCCTCTGAGCAGTTTACGACTTCCACATCAGGGGCAAAAATAGATAAACATTCAGCCATATTGCGCCATGCGGGAACTGTATCACCGGGGTTATGAAAAAGATCTCCCTTTTTTTGATAGTCATCCCAGAAGTAATTTGGATTCTTGTTCATATCTTCATTTATTTCATATCTACAACCCTGTACTAGTTTTGCTTCAGACAAATCTTTAGATTGAACATATGAGGCATCATGACCAATTAAAATAATTTTTTTATATCCCAATTCAGCACCTGTTCTAACTGCATTTGCACCAGTGCAAGATATTTTTTTGTTTTTAGTTCCAAAATGCGGGTGTCCAATACCATCTTGATTATGTGGTCTTTCAACAAATTTTTCATGATTTCTAATTTTATCTGAAAAGTACAAAGAAGTGTGATTCAACAATGCTTCAATACTTGGCCTTTCTATTAGGAAATATTTTTCTATTGGGTAGTTTTTACTTTCTATCAACTCAGACCACTGTTCTTTGTGACTCTCAGTTAAAGCATAATCAAAACAGCCATAATATTTTGGGAACCATTCCATTTTTTTAAAATATCGATACGCACTATTCAAACCAAACGAATCAATATTCTTTTCTTTAATAAGGTCAATATACTCTTGTCTTAAAGATGGGCCATTACCTACAACAACCAAGACATCGCTTTGCTTGTTACCAGAAAAATGTTCATGACTTAAATCAAAAAACTTTTCAAAACTTTCTAAATTGTAATAATTCACATCTGGTGTTGAAATGGAGGGTTCTATCTTTTTATTCTTAAACATATTAACAAAAAATTTCTTTATATAAAGAGAATCAGAATACGATGAAAATTCTTCTATCCTATCTGGTATAGCATCTCCAAATCGGTGTTTAATTTGAGAATCTCTTAAAATTTTTCTTTTATTGAAATATGGGTAAATCCAAGTCCACATTCTATCCATATTAATTTTTGATCTAAAGCCATCTTTATTATGTGGTGCATCCATATCTGTGGTTCCATTGTCGTAAACCATTTGGTGACTACAAATTACATTTCTTAATAATGGTATTTCTAGAATATTAAATAAATGACATGCTTCAACTCCACCACCAAACTTTGTTACCATAGGAAAAAACCAATCCACCAAAGAATGGTGGACAATTTTTAACCCACAATGAGTAAATGGTATTATTGAATAATCATGAGAATCAAAATATATTTTATCATCAGCAAATGGAGTTATTAATCCTTTACCGGGATAATATGTTAATACAGCCGGGTTAAATTTATCTAAATCATGAATCATCTGCTCTAAAACAGATAATTCACCCTTTGGGTGAAACTTATAATCATAATCAACAAAAGCATAATAATCATAATTTTTCGGCACTTTTTCAGCTAATATATTTCTAGTATCTGTCCAAGTGGTGTCTGGGCAAAATTGCATTGCTTCTTTGTGTGGTTCATCATGGGTTACAAAATAAAAATCACAATCATCAGTGTTAAAAAACTTGACATGTTCTGGGTTTGGATGAGTTGGTGTAACTTGAAGTACGCATAATCTTTTTTTCATAGTTCTTTCTCCCATCTATCAATCATTTCATCCATCATGGAGCTAAATGTGTATTCTGGCTTCCATCCTAAAATTTCTTTAGCTTTGGATGGATCACCTTTTAAGTATTTTAGTTCTTCAGGTCTCATGTACTTCGGATTCTGTACAATATAATCTTTATAATTCATGCCCAATTTAGAAAAAACTGTTTCACACAAATCTCTAACGGAGTGAGTTTCACCTGTCGCAACAATAAATTCATCAGGGACGTTGTGATTTATAATCATATGCATTGCGCGAACATAATCCTTTGAATGGCCCCAGTCTCTATACGAATCCATGTTACCAAGCTCTAGTTTGCTCTCTAAACCTTTTTTGATCGCAACAGCACCTCTAACAACCTTATTGGTCACAAAATTAATACCGCGCCTTGGAGACTCATGGTTAAAAAGTATACCATTACAAGCATGCAATCCATAGGCATGTCTGTAATGTCTAACCAGATTGTAGCCCATAACCTTAGCACACCCATACGGGCTAACTGGATTCATAGGCGTTGTAAGACGCTGAACCCCATCATTATCAACTGAATTACCAAACATTTCAGATGAAGATGCTTGATAAAATTTTGCCTCCGGGCATGTTGTTCTATAAACTTCTAGCATATTTAAAACACCAAGAGCATTTGTTTGAATAGTAAATGAAGGCATATCAAAACTAACTCTCACATGACTCATTGCACCTAAATTGTAAATTTCATCAGGCATCACTTTTGATACAACTCTAATTAATGATGGGTAATCAAGTAAATCACCATAATATGTTTTTACATTTTCATTAATACTGTTTTTTACTAATCTATAATTTTGATTTTCAGCAACGGAATGCCTTCGAACAATTCCATGAACCTCATATCCTAAAGACAATAAATGCTCTGTTAGGTAGCTGCCATCTTGGCCGGCAATACCCGTAATTAATGCTTTTTTCACTTAAAAACTCCCATTTTTGTTAAGTCAGGCCAATCTGTAAAGACCCATTGTTTGGGTTTGTTTTGTATCGCATCAGGCAATTTTTTTAAACCCTTTTCTGCTGTTTCTGGGGTCATATAATAGTGATACCCAATTGTTGTTATATTTTGCTCTCTCCAAGGAATATCTGGTTGTCTTCCATCATAAGACATTTTTTTTAATTCTTGTGATGCTTTTAAATCATCAGTCAAGATCATACCACCTCGTCCTAAGCTAAGATGTTTTCTAAATTGAAAACTTAAGCACATTAGGGTGCTTGGAATAAAACTATTTTCTTTCCAAAGCACGGCAGCATCAATAATACTTGTACCACCCAGATAGTAAAAATCTTTCCACTCTTCGTCACTCCAATCAAAAGATATATTTAATTTGTTCGCTAAAAACGGCACTGAAATATATGTTCTTTTGGGAACAGTATAATGTCTTATATCTTTGTATCTTAGGCATAATTCAATCGCATGAGTGCAACAATCAACCGCAACCGCATAAGGAGATCCAAAAAAAGAAGCTATTTCATTTTCAAATTTTGTTATAGAATCAAAACTCATATAAACACCTTATCAAGCTTTTGTCCTTCATATGGACCAGTCTTATACTCATAAACAATCGTATCATCTTCTAATATTTCATATGTATGACCACCATACAAAGTAAAACTTGCGTCTCCAGCATTTAAAACTGGAGTTGCTATAATAGAGTCGTCAATGTCGTATAAAACACAACGAACCTTTCCTTTTACAACAATCCAAGATTCTTGAGCTATTTGTTCCTTGTATGTTCTTTCTTTTTTAATGTGCTTATGAGGTTGAAAAGTTTTCCCATTCTTCATTTTTAAAGTTGAACATTGAATAAAATTATTCTCAGGAATTATATTATTTCTTCCAACAATATCTTCAAACCTGTTAACAACATGAAGTAACAAATCAGGATTAACTTTAGAATATATTTTCATAACTTTAAGGCATCCTTAAGAGACATTCTTTTAAAGCAGCGCAAAGTTGTTATTGGACTACAATTAATCATTTCTACACCCTCATGAGCGGCTCGATAAGCAAATTTATTCCAAGTGGGTTTATGAAAGTCTTGGCCTCTAGGAACATTGTATTTATCTCCTTTTTGTTGATAATCATCAAACCAATAATTTGGATTTTTTTCTGGTGTTTCAACCATCTTTAAAGATGCACCTTCTCTTTCACACCCATCTATAAATTCAACATAATTACAGTCAACACCTAAAAGTATAATCCTTTTATATCCTAAGCATATCGCTACAGATGAGGCGTTTGCTCCACTGTTTCCGTTATCATGAAAATTTTTAAAATCATCTTCTTTATTATTACACTTATCTGTTCTTCCATAATCACTGAGTCTGATAAATGTAAAATTATCTTTATCGCTAATGTTTCTAATATAAAAGTGTCTTTTTATCTTACCAGCATCAATTAGTTTTTTAAATGATTCTTGATGATTATCAGTTACAATATAGTCAAAGCAACCATGATATGTTGGCCACCAATTCATTCTTTCGTAGGCTCTATATGCAGAGTTTAAACCAAACGTATCATACCCATCCAACATTTTAAAATCAACATCTGCTAAAGAAGGGCCGTTTCCCATCAATATTAGTGTTTTATCCTTCATAAAAATTCCAAAAAACATTAACCCTTTCGGATAAATATTTGTAGCAAGAAGTTTGATTACCAAACCACTGTTCATCTTTGTGTTGAACGTTATCATTCAAATGCAATTCGCAACCAAGAAGCTTTGCTTCGATGCAAATACGAGGACATGTGTCGCCACCTAATGGGCGAAATATCAGACCTCTTGAAGTTGATAATTTTATTAGCATCTCATGATACGGCAAGTCTTTTATTAATTCAAATTTTAAATTATTGGACTTAGCGTATTCAACACAATCTTTTGTCCCTTTAATCCAAGAATTAGAATCTAAAATTAAAAAAGTATTATTCTTTTCATTATTTTTTATACTTTCCATAAATCTTAAATCGCCTTTAGAAAAAATAGAAGACAAAACTTCACAATTTTCATTTTTTATAGTTTTCACATTTTGTAAAAATATTTGTTTTTGCTTTTCGCTCATAAACCATATTTTTTTTGCATAACCGTAAAAAATTAAATTTATCTTAGATTCGCTTTGCTCCATACAATCACATGGCTTTTTTTCATGTGCTTGGTGTTTATCAAGAGATCTATACTTGCAAAATTTGTAATCATATTCTATTATTGAATACTTTAAATTTTTTGCAATTAGTAATTTATTTTCTTGACTAACAGCAGAAAAGTTGCATATAAACCAATGATAGTCTTTAAAGTTTTCCATATGCTTTGGTAAAAGATTTTCTGAATTTATTTTTACCACTTCATCAGAAAACGATTCAATAATTGCCTCAGTTGTAAGTTCTGCGCCTCCTGTATACTGATGTGCGAACAAATCAGCAACAAAGACAGATTTTATCATAACAAGTCCTCTAGTAGAGAATCAATCTCTTTTTCAATTTCTTTATTTTTTTCTTCATCATAAAAGAAACTGCAAAATCTTTTGTAAAGAACTTCATCGGAAAATTTTTCATCATTAATTTTCTTTAGTTCTTCAGCTAAAGATTTTGATTCTTCCCAATTCTTATAAACTTTTCTTAAAGCCATTTTATAAGAGCCTTGATCGGCAAAAGCCCACATGGAGCTTTCTTCCAAAACACCGGGCCAAACAGCCTCCTTTTGAATTTGTTGTAAAGTATATTCAACAGGTTGGAAATAGTCTTTTCCTTCATGATGTAAAAAATCTTGTTGACCACTCCAACCAATTGTTATAATCGGCAGCGATTCCCTTGAAGCTTCAAAAAGCGGTAAACCAAAACCTTCTCCATGAGCTATATTAACTATTGCTTTAATTTTTTCGTTTGTATACAAACTGGTCATTTGGCCGGAGGACAAATCCCCATGTAGGAGATATACTTTGCACTTTCTATCTGGATATTTTGAAAGAATAAGTCTAAGTGTTTCATAGGTGGCTTCTAAATCCATTTTACAATTATTTCTAATATTTGTTTTAATAACAAGACCAACTTCTTGATCAACAAACTCTTCTACCCACCATTGAATAGTATCATTAAAGTTTTTTCTTGGTCCCATTTGCGATACAATTAAAAAATTAAAATCTGTTTTTAAATTAAATCCCGGTATTTCCTCTGGTTCTGGTCTTACGGTATTTTCCCAAACAACATCGACAGGTGTCTTTAATTCATATGGTATTTGTTCGCCAGTTCGTTGATTAACAGCAGTTACAACTGTATTTTCAAAAGTTGACTTTGCGTGATTTGATACAACAAGCACTCTATCAACCTTTTCATTTGCTCTCTGTATCCACTGGGGTGCTACTTTTGTTGTCTCAATACCAGCGGTGTAACCGTAATTAACACCACACAATTTTTCAAATTCATTTGGAATGGTTATCTGGAGGGATATATCGCAATGAAGTTGTCTTTTGTGTGCTAATACTTGAGTTAAGACAATCCTTTCATCCATCCAAGTTCTAAACTCATCATCTTTCCAGATCCAACCTGTTTGACCCCAAGAAATAGGTTGAATAAAAATATCAAACAAATGTGATTTTGAACGCAAAGCACGGAGGGCAAATCGAGATTGTTCGCCATATCCTGATTGAGATAGGACCGGCCCTCTTACAAGAATCTTTTTTTTCATGCTACTTCTCCAAAATATATTCCATTATAATTTTTTCTATTTTCCCATGAACCATTTTTTTCAATAAGTTCATCCATTAGCTCGATCCAAGTTTTATTAAAGTTTTTAAAATTATAGTTTTTTAAAACGTGTTCTCTTCCTTTATTGCCCATTTGTCTACGAGATTCTGATGACATGTTGTAAATTTTAGTTAACGCGCTTAAAAATTGATTTTTATCAAGTCTATCTTCATAAATATATGGAACATCTTGGGATCCGATTATCGCTTTTGATGTTGGTTTTAGTCCAATACCAAACCACTCTGTTCCGTTTGTTACTTGTTCTTGAAGGCCACCAGTCATATTAACAATTATAGGCGTTCCACAAGATAAAGATTCTAATGTTGCAAGACCAAATCCTTCAGCATCAGAAATGTTAATCGTACAATCAGCCATATTATACAATAAGGCTAATGACTCAGGATTTATTTTCGCTTTTGAAAATAGAACTTGACGATTAGTGGTTAAATTTAAGTGTTCAATGATATGTTGCAAATCTTGACCATTGGGGTCTTTTGGGTCAGTATGCATAATTAATTGAGCTTTATCATGCAGATCATATTTATCTAACCACTCTTTAAACCAATGAATTAGAGTACCTGATTGCTTTCTTCTGGCATTTCTGTTATTCCAGAGAAAAAGAAACTTATCTTCATCGCCATTTTTAAAATTGTCGTTCTTTATTTTTTGTATTTCTTCAAGTGGAAGGGGTTTAAAAATATTTTCATTTACAGCATGAGGAACATAAGTACGAGACACTTCAGGTGCAACTGTTTTTACTATTTCATCTGTAACTTTTGAAATTGTTGCAATATGATCATTGGACAAATAATATTTTCGATTAAAATGGGGATGAGGAAAATTATCCCAAACATGATAATACATAATTGGACACAATGGTCTTATTTCATTTTCCATTGCCCAAAGCCAACCCCAAAATCTTGGATCTGTCATTATCCAGATCGCATCAATTTTTTCAGTTCTAAGTATTGACCTCAGTTGCTCTTGTGTACCATAGCCATCAACAGGAATTATTTTCCAATCCTCTCCATATGGATCAACAACCACGGGATCATATTTTTCGTGTTTAATCGCCCCACCAAGCGAAACAATAGAATATCTTCCAGTGCTCAACAATGCCTCAATAACATATTTCGTTTGAGTGCCGACACCAGAAGGTGAGAGTGGGTGATCCGATAAAGTAAGGATCTTCTTTTTAGTAGACAAATTAACCTCGTTTTCCTTATATTATAACAGGGGATTAATTATTTGTCAAGAGGTTTTTTTATTTTTTTTATAGAAAGGGACCCACAGTCTTTTACATCGTCTCCAATTTGAACTTTATAAATTTTGCATCCGAGATGATAAAGAATGTGGTTTTTGTTTTCTGATATTCCGATTATAATCCCTAATTCTTTTTTGTATGTCTCTACCAAGTCTCCAATACCATAATCTAAGTCTAAAACACTTATATGATGTGGATGAATATCAATTGATACTGCTCCATTAGCAACATATAAACTATCTCCTGTTGTATAAGTGTAATAATCTTTTTTACTCATTGACAATGCTCTGTTTTTCTAAAATCACAACGATCACAAGACATTCGATTTTTAAATTTGATTTGGTTGTTTATGTTAGATAAAGCTTTTATCAATAAGTCACTAGCATTATTTGTTTTGCGTGGACCAGAAGTTACTCTAAAAAATTCAACATGGTTTTTCTTTGCTGTTCGCTTTAGTAACGCGAAGTGAGTTTCAACATTTTTTGGATCAATATTGTGTTTCTGACAGAAAAATTTCTTATACAGAGTTAATTGATAAGTTGTTAATCTATCAGATCTCCTTTCGGCATCCCAGCCCCATGAACACGTTTTCCAATCAACAATATGATACTTACCATCTTCTGTTTTAACAACAAAATCAATAAAACCTTTGAAGTTGTATTCAGCATCTTCAAAATTTTCAATTTTTTCAAACAATCGCTCCTCAACGGACACAACTTGAAAATTTCCAAAGTATTCTTGCACAGCAGGTATTACTTCGGGAGAAATTCTGTTGGCTTGCGACAACATTTCAATTACTAATTTAGGCTTAGAAACAGGAACTTTCTTGAGTTCGGTTCTGAAAGCATGTTGAAAATACTCTTCGTAATCTTGTTCGGGCAATTTACCAAGCAAAGCGTTTTCACAAAGACTGTGAATAGCTCCTCCAAATGCGGTATATTCGTTCCCAATAAATCCTTTGATTTTATCGATATACATGAGCTTGTGTTTAAACGGGCATTCTGCCCAAATTTTAAGTTCTGAGAAAGATATGTGAGGCATATTACCCCTCCAAGTCAAAGAGTTCTTCTAATCTTGCAAATAATGTTGGGCATGTTTGTTTTACTGTTGTGTGATCTCCTTGAATATAGTATTCGAAACCGACAGCAAAATATTCTCGTAAATCAGTTACAGAATATGGTGAAATAAAAAGGCCAATTATTAAATTCCATAGCAATTTGTAGCCTACTTCTTTGTAAAGATAATCATCCATATCTTGATTAAATTCAATTTGTGTTTGCAATTCAATTGGAGGATTTTGATTTTGATTTTTTAGAAGAAAATAAAGCTTTTTTCTTTTACCAAGAAATTCTCTCATCATTTTACCATCAGAGTAGATAAAATCACTATATCTTTCTTCTAAGGAATGAGATATTTCGTGAATAATATCCTCTATAATATCTTGCTCGTCTTCTTGTACATTAGTAATGTAAATTGCACCTTTGTCGTAAAGAGCACTGATTTCTCTTTTATTGAGAAAGTCAAATTGCCCAACATATATAATATCAATACCAGATAACAAATAAGAGGGAATCTTGCTTGCAACTTGCTTAAGGCAAAAATCAAAATCAAGATCAGTGGTAAATTTATCTTTTATGAATACATCTATATCATGCAATTTATAATGATCCTTTAAAGTCTTGGATTTTTTGATAGACTCTTTAATCCAGTTCATAATTACATCTCCATTGTTTTTATTATACTACGATATTGTAACTATGTCAAGACAAAAGAACATCTAATTACAAATATCTAAGTAGCAAGCTGATTTATCGACAATATAAGCACCAATTGTTGCTTGTCTAATATCAAATGGGCGAATTAAGGGAGGGATTTCTTGCATTTCTGGTGGCCACATCTCAAAGATTTCTCTTGTTGCTGATGATCCAAATGCTCCCTGTTCTTTGACCTTTGTTAGTTTCCATCGAGGTTGCCATCTAATTGTACCCCATCTTGTTTTAGATCCATGACCTAATTGTCTTCCATTTTGATCGTATAATTTCATAGTGATTGTGGAATATTTGTTTCCAACCAATACAATTGTTCTTAAAGTCCAATGGTTATTTACAGCACCACATGAAACAGCATCAGAATAATCACATGTTTGAAAGTTTGCAATATGTTTGATATTTGTCCAATCGTAAGTGTTAATTGTACCATTCCACCTATTGGGATTAGAATGATATTGTAAAGAGTGTTGTAACATTCCTGTGTTTTGGGCAACGTCGGCTACCAATATATTTAAAGGTATCGAAGTGCCGTTCTTTCCACTTGGATCATATACCTCCGTCAGATCAACATAAATTTGAACATGCTGTTCGGAAGCATCTGGTTGTGCAAAAACCAGAGACATAAAAAACATAATAATAAACATAATGAACTCCTATAAAATCTTCGCTGCTTCTGTCGCGATTCTTGATCGCTCTCCTTTCTTAAAGGTTATGTGACCAGCCAAATCTGACTCTTTAAATTTCTCAATCGCATAAGCCAATCCGTTTGAGGTCTCGTTGGTATAAACATTATCAATCTGTTCTATATCCCCTGTGAGGACGATCTTCGTGTTTTCTCCGACCCTTGTTATGATTGTCTTGACTTCATGAGCGGTCAAATTTTGAGCTTCGTCGATGATTATATAGGCATTAGAAATAGATCGACCCCGAATATATGTCAAAGCTTCAATTTCTATTTGTCCCTTCTCCATAAATGATTGGAGCATAGTTCTATCGTTACCAAGAATTAATTGTAAATTATCTTGAATTGGTTTTAACCAAGGAAGCATTTTTTCTTCCATTGTTCCCGGTAAGAAACCAATATCTTTTCCAAGCGGCTGAACGGGACGAGACACAAGAACTCTTTTATATGTATTGTCTCTCATACCAAGTGTTTGTTCAATAGCTGCTGCTAGAGCAACCAAGGTTTTTCCACTACCTGCTTTACCAATCAAAGTGACGAGTGGAATATTTTCATCAAAGAGTAAATCATATGAAAAAGCTTGCTCTTTATTACGAGGTGCGATTCCCCAGCTTAGATCTCGTTTTTCACCTATGATCTTTTCAAGGGGTAGTCCATATCCTTTGAAGCACCCAAGAGCAGTTTTTTTGGGGTTAGCAGACGATTGAAGCATAATAAACTGGTGCTTATACAGTTTAACTTTCAAACTTTCGTCCAAATAAATATCTTCATCATTATAGAACTGATCGATCATTTGATCATCTACGACAATCTCCGCATATCCAGAGTATAATTTATTTCGGTCATCGACAACTTGTTCGGTGATGTAATTCTGTGATGGTAACCCAATAGAATCTGCGATAACTCGCATATTAATATCGCGAGATACGACAACAACTTTCTTTTTTTCGTTTTCTTCTTTAATTCTCTTCGCGGTTGCAAGTATTTCATTATCAGGTATTGTCGGGTCAAGATCTCTTGGAAGATCAGAAGTATCCGATACAACTCTTAAAATCCCTTTGCCTTTATCAATTCTAACACCGGAACATAAAGATCCTTTTTCTCTCAAATTGTCGAGGTGTTTTATAATCATACGAGCATTAAAGCCGACCGAATCTTGTCGTTTTTTATGTTTGTCGATTTCTTCGAGAACCTTAATTGGAATAATAATATCATTATTTTCAAACTTGAATAAACAATCAGCATCTGAGAGAAAAACCGATGTGTCTATTACATAAAATTTCTTGGCCATTATTGCTCCTTTATTTTCCAACAATCACTCTTGGTGCTCTAATATCTCTACCGTTTCTTTCAAGTCCAGCCGCATGAACAGCCAATACTCTACCAACATATTTCTCTTCAACATTTTCGCCATCTTCCGCTTCCATTGACGATGAATTGAACTTTGCTCCAAATGGTATTTCCACAATTTGAAAATCAAATACATCTAATAATTTTGGATTTAATCTATTAAAAATAAACTTGTAAATATCTGTATTTTTAAGATCTTCCGCACGGTACTTAGTTTCTCCTCGGACAATCGGCAATTGATATCTACCTAATTTTTGCATTAATCCGTCGAGTACTGGTAGTAAATCCGCTTGAATAAATCCTTGAAGTTCGGAACTATTTTCAAGATTTATATCTGGTATTTCTTCCATTATATCTCTAATCACCGTTCCTTGTGTTTTTAAATTAGGCCCGATCATTCTAAAAACCTCTGCTATCTCTTTATCTCTTGGTTTATAATTGGAGATATCAGGGCCAAATGTCTCCTCCATATCAGATTCAAGATCAGCAAGTATGGCAAGTCTCTTATCAAGTTCTTTCTGGGCCATCTGAGCAGCATCTGATGTGTATTTCTTAAAGTCTTCATCAGGGATTGATGGATTCTCTTCAGCAATGTCTTCAATAACTTCATCGGCTATTTCTTCAACATCAATTTTTTCTTCAACTTCGTCCTTGATCTCTTCTTTGTCTGCTTTTGGATTTTCTTGTTTTACAACCTTTTTAACCTTTTCATATTCTCTCTGCACAAAGGGTTCAACCTTTGTGGCGATCATATCAATATATTGATCAAAAGTACTTTTTTCTTTCTTCTTTTGTGGTTTTGTTTTCAATCGCTTAAAGAATGATTTACCTTTTGCTTTATTTTTCAAAATTGATTTAAATACTTCTTTCTCATTTGCATCAAGTTGTTTAAAAGCCTGTCTGTATTGATCGGCTGTGATTCCTAAAATTTGAAGAATTCTATTTTCACCAAATCCATGCAAGACTGATACTTGTTCTTCCAAGCTTTTCATTTTGCGAACAATATCAAGAAATTTATTTACAACAACATCTTCATCTGGTGTTAAATCTTCTCCTTGCTCAGTTGCAGTTTCGGTATCTTTTTTCTTATTTTTAGTTTCAGAATCTTCTATATCAAATTTTCTCATAAGTTCAGATTGATTTACACTAACAGAAAAAGGATATCTCTCAATTCTATCTTTTATAAAATTAGCCAACCTAACAAGTTCAGATTTTTCCCCTTCTTTTCTAATCATTGTAAAAAATTGACTTAATGTTTTTAACTTGTTAGGAACTATCCTACGAAGTTGCTGATATACAATATATTCTGTTTTTTCTTCTGATATATCGAAAAGTCTACTTAATTCCGAAACAACACGACCAAGAGACTCTTTACCAAATTCAACCTCTTCTTGTTCATTTGTCTGTTGCTTAACTTTACTTAAAGCTAAAAACAATCCTAAGACATCTCTGGAGTCTTCAGCAAAACCTTGAGCCTCTGGATTATCATCAAAAATTCTCATATATCTATCAAGTGGAAAGATTCTATCTTTTACAAAAGTTTCAACTCTTTCAATCGATTTAAGTTCTACTTCTTTTCTTTTTGGCTCCTGTTCATCTGGTTCGTCAACTTGACCATCGCCATCGTTATCCTCTCCATCTGAGCCTGTTGGTTCCTCTTGTTTTTCATCTGGTTTAATTGCTGATTCTGCATCTGGGTCGGATGGTCTTGGTTTATCAATAATTTTTGACTCTACACCAAATAAATCTTCTATTTCTTTTGAAAATCTCTTCAAGCCTCTGTAAAGATTATTTATTGTAATTGAAGAAGTGCTTTCGTCTTTTATCAAGTTTTGAAAATTATCATTTAAATAGCTCATATCGTCAATCATTTTAGAATATTGATCTCTCAATTCTTGGAAAGAGCCTTTCTGACCTTTAAAAGCTTTTGCACTTGGAAACAGATCTACAATTTTATCTAATTTTTCTAAAGCTTTTTGCACAGCGGGTTGCATAACTTTCTCAGAAACTTTTTGATCCTTTGCGAGCACCGCTACGATAGGACCAAGTGTTTTAGTTATTTCATTATAGACAGAAGTCACCAATTTAGATTGACCCGCTCTAGTACTAGTGTCTATCTCTTCTTGTTCTGTTATCTCTTCAACTTCTGCCTTTGGAGGGCTAAGTTTAACAAGGTCACTGTATAGTTCAAGAATATCTTCTTGAATTTTATTCATCTGTTCTAAAAATTTCTTTTTAACAATAACAAAGTTTAGTTTACCAGCAGCGGCCTCTTCGCCTGCCTTTTTTAACATGTTTCTAGTTGACAAAACCTCTTGATAAAACGACCTAACATCAGTTTTAACATTTTGTAGCTCTTTTTTTATTCTTTGTTTTTGTTCTTTAGATTGTTCGGATAACAGTTCATCAACTTTTTGAAATGCAGCAGAATCTTCATTTTCCTTTTTTTGAATTTTTATCAACTGATCTAATAAATTTTTAACCATTTGACCTTGTTGGACTAATCTCTTTACTTGATAAAATTCTTTTTTAAATACATTGAAAAAGGACACTAAAATTTTTACGTCAGCATTTTCTGGGTCATACATGTCTTCTTTTGATTCTGTATCAGATTCTGATTGGTCTATATCAACACCGGTTTGTGCTTCAACATCATCAACAACAGCTTCAGTGTTGTCCTCTATTTCTTTGGGTGTTGTTGCAGCTATTATTTTTTGAACATATTGTTTTGCTCTACCTTTGTTTGGGTCAAATTTTTTACCAGCATCAATAAACGCTTTCTTTTTTTCATCGGGCATACTTGACCATGTTGGTAATATTTGATCATACCCTTCACCAGTTTTTAAGATTTTGAAAAAACTAACGATAATATCTTCTCGTTGTTTTGGATCATCAATACCTTTAAGTTTCTGTGTTAATTTGTTACTTAAAGTGTTTCTTGGAGCCTCTTCTAAAGCTTTAAATTCTTTCACTACGGCTTTAGAGATTTTTTTCAATAAAACATCATTCATATTTTGGAAACCTCGTTACAACTTTAAATAGAAAAAAAGGAGGGTTTTACCCTCCTTAAATTTAATTTAAAAATTCATTTGGCTTTGTTTTTGATAATAAAAATTGAACTAGACTTTCTAGTTCCGGTTCTCTCGAAACATAATAACCCATCGTAACAACGGAAGCTATCTCATGCAAAGACATACCAGAGTGTCCCGCTTTTCTACCGGCCATTATCAAGTCATTGATTAATTTAGACAATTCACCAGTATCATCTTTCATAGCTTTTTGTATTAAATCTTCCATTACGGAAAAATCAAATGGTGCTTCCATTATTCACTCTCCATTTTTTTCATGTTATCTACCAATTCGGAAGAGCTTTGAATTTTATCTCCACCAACATTCCAAGCAAGCTCGATACCCAAGTCCATACAAAGTTCAACTTCTGGTGTATTGTCGCCTTTACGATCTCCACCATTCGCAAAAATATCTGGTTTGACTCGTTCAAGTGTTTTACAAACGGTATCATCTTCATCCCAAGCCTCTATAACATCAATAACGCCTTTAAATTCTGCTAATATTTCTTGTCTTTCAACCCAAGGCATAAAAACATAACCTTTTTTTCTTTTCAACCAAGCGTCTGAATTTGTTATAATAATAACATCACCAAGTTTTGCTGCTGCCTTAATCATTCTAACATGACCAACATGAACAGGGTCAAAACCACCAGAGATAGCTACTACTTTTCTCTCTTTCTTTACTCTTTTAATCATAATATCCTCAAAATAAAAATGGTTCCCAAATTTCTGGGATTTTAATGTTTCTGTATAAATCTGTTATTTTAACGTAAGGGAAAACTGGTTCGTTTAATGGTTTCATATTTGCTTCTTCAAGAGTTTTACTTCCTTTTTTATTGTTACATTTATGACAGGATGAGACAATGTTACACCATGTTCGATGACCACCTTTTGATTTTGGAATAACATGATCCATGGTTAATTTACCATAACTAAATTTTTTCGTACAATATTGACAAGTATAATTATCTCTCCAAAAAACATTTTTTCTATTACATGGTATTGTTAATCGTCTTTTACTAACATAAGAATCAAGAACTATGACTGCTGGGTATTTTTCATTTCCAAGAGGCCCTACTTCGTATGATCTAATAGATTTTGCTCGTCCAGCCCAAGTCATGATAAATCCTCTATTTGCCGAGATAATATCAATTGGTTTCCAAGCAGCATCTAATTTTAGAGTGTACAATTCTTCTTCCACATAATAAAATAGTTTTTACTTTTCCTTCTTTTTAGAATTATTTTCGTTACCTTTTAAAATTTTACCAGTTTGAGATTCTAAAGGTAATTTTTCTTTCATAATTGTCTCTAAGTTAAAATTCTCAACAAAACTTATCAACTCATTATATGCTCGTTTATAATCAGGCTCCATAACTACCTCTGTTTTACCACCATGACCATGTACAGCAGTAACTTCACCAATACTATCATAAATTGTCATGGAGGGATGCTCTG
>Ga0209348_1000153_pt1 | contig 40421 bp, 32 predicted proteins | sample ETNvirenome_2_30_FD_184065 | JGI IMG/M metagenome (GOLD analysis project Ga0209348, IMG submission 184065) | Marine viral communities from the Pacific Ocean - ETNP_2_30 (SPAdes) (version 2) | ecosystem: Environmental > Aquatic > Marine > Oceanic | place: Pacific Ocean | collected 2013-06-22 | reverse complement strand
TTTCTATGTAATCATAGGATAGTGCATTATCCCATGTTTTTTGCCAATCTATCTCAACCCAAGATGGTAGTTCTCTTGTGATGTATCCACAATCTTGGCATATCTGCTCTGCAAATTCTGCACCACTCTCATATTGACCTTGATACATGTCCTCAAAATTCTCAATGTCGTAATCTTCTGCAAACTCATCGACTACTGCCTGTCCATAATCATCAACTAATTGATGATACTTTGTATAGTTGGTTTGAAATGCGTCCTCTCCGTATTTTTCTATGAAATCACACATTTCGTTGTACTCCCAGTTAAAGAGTTCATTATAGTGGTCAAGAAGTTCCTGTGTATGTTCTTGCATTTGTCCTGTAGAAAGTCTTGCCATAGGAATAAGGGGATAATTGGATGCGAGAAACAAAAATCAGTTACTGCAGAGGCATTATCCATGACTGCAGATGATTTTGTTTCCCTGTACTTATTATAGCAATAAAAAACCCTCTGTGCAAGAGGGTGTGACAGTTATTTAAGTGTCTTAATCATCGTACACTCTGCACTCAAACGCGTCAGGATGGTTATCACAGTATATTTCTAAATGTTTATCCTCATGACGAGTATGCCAATCATTAATTTTACCATCATTTGGTTCTACCACATCATCTTTATGTGCATATTCATAATCTGCATGTACTTCTTCGAGTTCTGACTTCTTATATTCTAACATACCATGATTGATATGTTCCTTTCCATCTTTGGGGTCAAGATGTACTTCGTGGTCTAAATCATGTTTAATTGTCATAATAGTTACCTCCTGTACTATTTATTTTTTTCAATCTCAGCGTGTAGTCTTTCAATAGGTGTTTTTGTGGGAATCCAATTACCACCACTCGAACCAGATAATAAAGATAGTAAATCTTTAGAATCTCTTAAACAAATCTCGTGATAGTTTATTGTCTCGACAACTGTGTTTCTAATTGTCTCGTATATTTCATGTGGTCTTGCTTCAGATTGAATACAATCTTGAATACAATCGCTTAAATGTTTTAACGAATAGTTTTTGTAGTTAGACATTTTAATTTGCGGTTAAGTTTATGATACCTCAAAAAATTATTTACGTCAACTATCTCCATTTGCTCAATGGTTTTGTCTCTATTAACTTCTCTGTCTCTATCATGTCACTCTCATCAGGATTAGTATGGTATGTGACTTCTTTTAATGTCTTTAGATATTCTAAAACATGCTCTCTAATTTCCATCAAATCCTCATAACATCCTTGATTATATGCACAACCACGCAAATCGTGATCTGGTTTCATAACAGATTCAGTAAAAAGGTCTAATGCCCTTTGATACTTAACAGAGGGTGTTTCCTCTCCTATGGATGCCTGATCTCTCATTTTTTCTTTAATCCCTTTTTTATATAGGACATTGCACATTCAAAATTTCTTGAAAAGTGAACTATCTGACCATTATGCACAATAGCAAACTTTCTTCCATTTGATGGCACTGCTGCCCACATGCCATCTTTGGTTACATATCCACTTGGTTGACCAATCTTAGGGTCTAACAAAGATGGAAATGTAGTTGGATAAAAGTTTTGATAATTACTTGGCATTGACACTCACTACTGTAGCGTTTGGATTTCTTGCCAGTGCAACCTGTCTTGCTTCATCAAAATTCCTTGCGATAACTGATTCAGTAAATACTCTACCATTTACATAGAGTGAGACTTCAAGATTCATAATCCTCCTTTGTATATTCTTATTATATAATATCTAATATGTTTATGGTGGGTTCTTGTGCCACTTTCTGAACTGGTTGATATTCTTGCACTCTCTTCTGAATTAAGTTACCATAGTCCTCATGTAGTTCACATCCTATGTAATCACGACCAAGTGCCTTTGCGACTGCTGCTGTAGTACCACTACCCATGAATGGGTCAAGTATTATATCTCCCTTCTCACTCCCTGCTAATATGCAAGGTTCAATTAAGTCAGGTGGATATGTTGCAAAGTGTGCTTCACGATATGGTTTATTGGTTACTGACCAGACAGATCGTTTATTCTTTGTTGGATAGCTTTTTGTAAGTCCCGAATGTGGTTGTAGTCCTGTTCCTTCGTTATGGTATTTTCCTTTTGTTCGATCTCTTGTTCCCCAATCTTTTGCGGGTTCTTTAATTGCTTCATTATCGTAATAGTATTTTTTATTCTTACTAAACAAAAATATGTACTCGTGCGACTTCGTACACCTGTCCTTAACACTCTCTGGCATTGGATTTGGTTTGTGCCATATTATATCCTGTCTGAGATACCATCCGTCTGCTCTCATTGCGAAAGCGAATTGCCAAGGGATTCCGATAAGGTCTTTTTCTTTGAGTCCTTCGATTCGATTTCCTCTGCGAGGACACACATCTGGTAGGTCTTGCTTTGTATTTGAGACACTTTGTTTAACCAATCCTTGTCCTTTTCCAGGTCTGTAATTATAGTAACTGTCGCCAAGATTAACCCAACAAGTTCCATCATTTCTAAGCACATTGCGAACCTCCTTGAATACTGTGATTAATTGATCTATAAATTCGTCAGGTGTTTGTTCCTGACCAATTTGATTCTCTTCTCCACCATAGTCACGAAGTCCATAATATGGTGGGGATGTGATGCAAGTCCTTGCCTGTTCATCAAATTGTTTGAGTGTCTCTCGACAATCCCCATAGAGTATGGTATCTCTCATAATAGAATTGCTACTTTGCTTGTTGCAATAATCATCAAAAATGTAAGCATGATTACTACATCCCATTGTTCATGTTGTATGTAAAATGGAATACAACATATATCGGCAATAACGTGCATGATCGCACCATAAAATGCTGATACATGTAGTATAACAAAATATGCTGCAATAATCAAGATTGAACCTGTGATTCTTGATACAACTAATGGTTTCATTTTAAAAATTTAAGAAATGTTGATCTGCTTGTTGATACAAGTATGATAGATTAATTGGTGGTAGTATCGGATTGACAACTCCAATATTACACTCAATGTAATCTCCATGTTTTAATTCTATCATAGCACCATCAGCACCTTCTTGGTATAATGTTCGGGCATGAGCGTCTTCAACAACTACAACTCTTCTTGCTGTAAGATCAATGACAAGTAACCAATCAAATGTACTGACTTGTTTAAAATCTTCAACAGTTTTTGTCTCACTTAGAAATGATTTGACTTTAAACTTCTTAGTTGCATTTGGGTCTTTTCTTTTGTAAAATAGATTCTTACCCATCTTAAGTTCAATCTTCTGGTCTTCCCACTCAAAGTCATAACCATTTTGGTCAACTCTATCAATATCTGAAAACTTATCCAAAGCTTTCTCTACCATAGTTGCCCTTGCAAAGTTATCAGCATTTGATGTGAATCCTTTATCAGAATACAAAGAGTCAACAACTCCAAATACTCGATTCCAATCCACTCTTGTTTGTAATTGTTCAATGAAATTCATGTTGTTACCACCGAATGAATGTTAAAATTTACTGAGACAGTTTTTCTTATCTCATCACTCTCATGAGGACTGACCCCATGTAGAATGTGACTTGAGAAAAAAATTATATCTCCTTTTTTTATAATTGGTTCATGAGTGTTTGAATAGGATATAAAATCCTCATAATCATCTGAAAAATTACATGAATTTCTATCCATGAAAAAAAATTTACCAAAATCAACACCATCATTTGCAAAGAATACACTTGATATTTCATGCCCTGCATGGTCATGAATCTCTTGAAAATAACCTCTTTTATATAAATTTATCCAAGGGTTATACATTGTATACTCGAAAAGTTTTTTGAAATCTTTAGATAAAATTTCTAAACTTGGTTTGTACAAATCATAAAAGTCTTTCCATAAAACAGGTATTCTGTCAATCTTACAATGCTTCCCCCAACTAAAAAATTCATTGTCAACTTGTTTAGTTTCACACATTTTATCAATAGTTGATATGAAATCATCTGCGTTGGGAGCAGGAAAAACTGTGTAAAATTCAGATAAAAATGGTGTGTTAATCATCTTGTAATTACTGAAGTTGCCGCTTGACCTTGATTGAATATCACATCAACAACTGCTTCGACCTTTTTAGCAGTAGAGATACCAACTTTAGAATAGACAGGGATGCAGACAAGTCCGAACACTTTGTCAGCATTGCCCTTACGAATGACACGACCAATAGTCTGACTGATACCTATGTAATCCATAGACCTCATAAACAATACTGCTTCCAGACCATTGACATTGATGCCTTCTGAGAGTATGCTGTGGTGCAGTACAACAAACTTCTTGTCGTTTCTACCCCACTCATTAAGTGTATCAAAGAATGTCTCTCTGTCCACCTTCTCTCCGTCAATCATGGCACCTGTCTTAGATGTAATCATCATCCAAGAATAACCACGAATTGCCAACTGTTGAACAAAGTCAGTCTGTGATACAAGTGCAACAATCTGTTTTGTTGACTTGGCACATATCAATACTTTATCTTTGTCAAGATTGTCAATCGCTTCAACCATTTGCTCGTTGTCTCTGTCAGCAACCAATTCATCCTTCTCAAGTATTCTTGACTTGTAAACTTCGACCTTTGGTGGTAGTATGTAACCCTGCTTGACCAACTTGGGTGCAGGTACTTGACAAATAACATTGCCATATACTTTTGTCAAGTTCATACCTGCTTTGCTAGGTGTCAAACTGTGCTTTGGTGTAGCAGTAAAGAAGTATGCTCTTGTGAAGATACTGGTTGATATATGCTCAACAGCAGGGAAAAAGTTTTTCTGAACTGAGTTGTGTGCTTCATCAAAGTAGATAGTATCAACAACAATATTACTCTCAGCAATTCTGTGTAGTGAATGATATGTTGTGAAGATCAACTGGTTGTGACCATCATTGGCACAATGGAAGTTGAACTCTCTGATCGCATCAACCTTAGTTGTGCTGAAGTGATGAGTCTCTCCACTATGAACGTGCATTACTTTAACATTAGTGATGAACTCTAAGAACTCTGCTGACAACTGGTTTGCCAATAGAATACGAGGTGCAACAACTACAATAGTTTTTACTGCTTCACTCTCAAACTCTCTCTTGGCATCCTGTATCATACAGATAGTCTTACCACCACCTGTAGGAACGATAACCTGACCTTTGTCATTGTCAATCATCGCTTTAATTGCTTGCTCTTGGTGGGGTCTTAGTTGCATGAATAACTCATTGATATGTACATATCATAGCATAAAAAAACCCCCTGTGTAAGGGGGTGTGCCACTATGTTAACTGACCATGTGTTACCATATAAAAAAAAGTCTCACTTTGAAACAAGTAAGACTCCTACATTTTTGATCCCTTTAACGATTAAATATACCCTTCGGAACAAACCATACAAAGGTATGTATGTATATTTGTTTTTTTAAAAATTATAGTTAAGTCTATCTACATTTTTTGATCGTTCTTTGTGAGAAAAAAATGTAGTAATAGAATATCTACCATAACCATCAAAATAATCTGAATCTTTGATAGTAACTTTTTTAACTCCATGTTTAACCCAACCAGGTAACATTATAATAGAGTTATTATTACATGAGTACTGATAATCATAATCAGGAAAATATAACTCACCACCTTCAAACTTCTTAGGTTCCTTAAAAAAATATGAAAATGCAAGAAACTGCATCTGCATATCTACATGTGGTCTGTAATCGTCACCATCATGATAATATCTCACCTTTGTAATATCCCAATTACAAGACTTAGCTATAGACAGACAATCATGCACATTTGAAAAAGCATTTAGTATTTCAGTATCAAACATTTTTCTTGTGGTTGTTAATATATTTGATATGGGTCTATATTTTGTTGAGTAAACATCATCTAATATTAAAGCTTTTGCATTTGTATAATTGACAACACCACCATATTCTCTCGTACCCATTAATTTATTTGGTTTTGTCAAAAAATCTAATTCTTCCCATATCAATTTAAGTTCATCATCATTATAAAAATCTTTTATTATGAGATGTGGGAATGGTTCAACAAATGCATCTGCGTGTAAATTTTCCATAATTAATTCATAAAAAAACTTCTGTGTCTTTTTTAATATCTAACATTAAAAATATCATTTCCTCATCAGAATAGTTGTGTCCTTCATGTTCTAAATCCATCACATAGTGTAGTTGAGGTTCTCCCTCTTCCCAGTGTGTTTTCCTACCATCTTCCCATATCATATAACATTTTTCTTTATCGGGTATTTTTATAGGTATCTGTATTCTTTTATATGGTTCACTAAAAATATCAGGGTCTTTGTGTTTTTCTACTCTTGTACCCGCATAGAAAACACCAATCGCAGACCACAAAATCTCGTGATTCTCATGAATCTTTATAATTTTCTCATTCATAAATTTTTTACGAATAAGTGTCCTATTTTTACGATTTACTAATTTATTCCAACTGTAATCAATAAGATTGTTGGAATATGGTCTTGGATTATGTAATCTATAAAGTGGAAACTTAGTTACTTTAGCCCACTCATATAAATCTTTGATATCTTGTTTAGTTATCATAATTTTGTGAACAAAGCTAATACACCACTATTTAACAGTATATCATATTCTTTTCCAATTGACAATTCGTCATAATCATATTTTTTTAATTCAATATTATTCACGATTGGATGACCATCAAGACAAATCAAAACAGACTCTGAATCCACTTTTATTTTATCTTCAACCACAAGTTTACCATCCCAATCATCATCATCATTTAATGTATTAAATCCCCACATTGATGTATTTTCTAAAAAATGGAAAACATTATGTTGTCTATAAAACTTTTTTACATCAATTAATTTACCATTTGCTTTGATGATCGTGACATCATCTGAAAATGGTTTTGCAATCTTTGCTGATCCATAATAAACATATTGATAAATGACACCTCTTTCATGTGGAAATTCATATCCAGCGGTGCCTTCATCAGCTTTATACGCACAAGCCATCCATGAATCAAACCTTTTCATATATCTTGAAATAATCATAGGTGAACTCTCCTCATCTTTAACTTTTTAAGTCTTCCAGATCTGGTAGTTTTACCCATGAGAGTCTTTCCAACCAGAGATTGATAGTTCAAAAGTTCATCAACATCAACTTCATCTGGTATATTTGATTCTAAAATAGGTTCTCTTTGATCTTGACTATTAATTTTATTAATTAAAACATCATTAACCATAGTATCAATGAAATCTTCTATGTCATCATCATCATTAAAATTAAATCTATCCATATCAACAATCACAGAAAAATAATCATCAATTGGTTTATGTGAATGTAATCTACATGCTTTAATTACAATACTATTTCGTTCAGATAGATACTCCTCTATTTTAAAAATAAATTTCATTTTTTACTCTCGTATTTTTTCCAATATTTTGGATTAAGATATCCCATCGAATAATCATTATCACCATCTTCTTTAAACACTAGAATAACATCCCCTACTATTGCCAATCTCTCTCCAACAAAATCTCGTGCATTATCAGTTGAATGTGCCAAAGAACTTGGAAATAAAACTATATTTCCTTCTTGTGGATCCATATAAAATGTTGAGGCATTATGCTTGTTAGTATTACGAATTGCATCTTTTATATCACTTTTATTTAATCCAGCTAATAATCCATTAATATTTGCATCATTAGAAAAACGTAAACGATGTGAATTGGGTGGTGTATTTAAATAGTATGTAAATGATATATCACTATTAGCATGATTATGCCATTGAATATTTTCATATGAAGCTCTCGCTCTTGACAACCAACTTTTTGTAATAATAAAATCAAATATATCCTCATATTCAAGAACATCGTGAACATATGTTTTTACATTTTCAATAATCTCATCGAATATTTCTGTAAGATTCTCGTCAAGATGTATGTAAGGATTTCCAGTGTTTTCACTTGTAGTATTATACCACTCTTCTCCATTTTTACAAATAGTTTCTTGTTCATAATCATACTTTGAATATACATCATAAAATGCTTTTTTGTATTTCTCATGATGTAAAACTTTATTGGAATAAATTGTCGTAGGAAAAATATCAAAAATTTGAATGTTAGTCATAATCTTGCATCATACCCCAACTTGTAGCAATATATTTTGATCCATTTATCGGTGGATTTCCTCTGTGTGTATGTGTAAATCCAGCGGGAAAAATAAGCACGTCACCTGCACGAGCCTGTTCTCTACGATTTTGATATAAAAATTCTGTTTCACCACCGTCAAAAGAATCATTTAAATAGACTTGCACCACAAATGCACGTTGTGCATTGAGAACTCCACCATTTTCATAATGCCATGCATGAAATCCTCCACCCATTGGTATTTTTTTTATTTTTAAATCATATAATATAAACTTAGATTCTTTCAATACACTAAAAGTTTCTATATAATTATCAACACAATTTTTAATATTTGGTAATATTAAATCTGCTATTTTACTCGTAGCTAATAAATCAACCTCCCAATCATCTATCAAATTTATTGACATATGATTTTGCTTATGTAAATATTCCTTATCATAATACATTAAATTATTATCTTTTAAATATTCAATGTTTTTTATAACCTCTTCACAGTTGTCAGGGGTTAGAATATAATTATAACGTTGAATTAAATCCTTATCTTGTGTCATGTAAGAAATCTCGCATAACAATATTATAACATAAAAAATATATATGTAAACTAATTGATAGTTCCGTTTCCCAGACCACCAATATATGTGCCACTATTGTTGACTGCAACTGATATTCCACCATTTGATCTTCTTATAGCATTTCCATTTCCACCACCAGGAACTGACGTAGCATCTGCAGGATTACCATTTTGTCCACCTTCTCCACCTGACTCACCATATGCTTGGTTGTCATTAACTGCACCTCTACCACCATCACCAGAAGTTACTGCATTACTTTGTGTTCCACCAGTTGCTGGTACATATGAACCACCGGGACCTGGTGATTGTGACGTAGTACCACCTGCTCCAAAAGGAAGTCCTGCACCTCCACCACCTCCACCACCAGAGGCTTTTCTATCTTTACGTTTATCTCGTTGTCTTCCATATCCACCACCTCCACCACCACCATATCCGGCACGAAGAAGTCCACCATTTATGTTAACTACAGCTGGATACTCAACTCCTAATGCACTACTACCATGCCCACCTGGTTGTCCACCCTCAAATTGATATCCTCTTCCACCGTTACCACCTCTTCCACCGGCACCAGTTAATCTTCCGTTATTTGCAACATCAATTGTAAGTGATCCTGCGATTGCACTCCATGACCCAGTTCTTACCGCACATCTATCTCCATTAGCTCTTCTTTCTTGACCAGTTTGTGATCTAAATTCTTTATCAATGTGTATAATTATTTTGGATCCAGATTCTTTTTTACCTCTAAAGTTACCAATCACTGTGACGGAATTATTATTCCATTTATTAGTCTTTGCATTAATATGATCTTCTCTTCCACCTGAATATAAATTAACAACAACATTTAAGCTTTTTCCACGAAAATGACTAAATCTAATTTCTCCGGACTGTGGTATACCAGAGTCTAAAGGTAAATTAGTTAACTTATTAACAGTTTGAGAAATACGATACGTTCCTAATGATCTTGCTGGATTAGCTCCGAACTCAGCCTCAATCGTATCCCTAAACGACATATTCGTTTGTGAACCAGGTATTGTCATAAGTTAAATTGCAGCATCAGTTACTTGTCTCCACGCAGATCCATTATAATATTCTAGTCTATTATCTGTTGTATTATATATCATCGCACCTGCAACCACACCACTTAAACTTCCTCTTTCAGTTGAAGAAACACGAGGTGGTATCATAAATCTAGTTGTAATGGTGCCAGCGTCAGCTAAATCAACTGATGATCTTAATGTCACTGTACCAACACCCACTGCCTTGGCAGCAACACTAGCATCACTAGCATTAACTGTAATACCTATAGGTATTGTTGTTGTCTTAATTCCAACTTCACCAGTGGAATTAATAAAAAATCTATTAACAGCACCACCAAAAACAGATCCATCATTTACATCAAAGTTTTGACCATTTTTTGGTGCACCACCGACAGATAAAGTGCCAGTAATGTGTCCTGTATTTGCTGTTGCAATACCACTTACATCGTGATTTTTTGAAAACAGATTATCTGTAAAAACATTCTTTGCAGTCACAACTCCAACAAATGTTGATAAACCACTTACATTTACTTGTGTGGGTGTCACATTTCCTGTTAATGATTGAACTTCAACACTATTAGTAAAAACAGCAGATCCTGTAAATCTTGAGGTTCCCTCTACATGAAGAAGTGAAATAGGATCATTAACACCAATACCTAATGAACCAATTCCTGTAAGAGTCATTAATTCATTACCAAATCCTCTGTGCCAATTATAATTACCACTACCATTAAATCCACCAGCGTTTAGATAGTAATTGATATTACCACTATCATAATTGATAAAATCTAGTGATCTTCTTGTTGAATTTGTTGCTCCACCACTTTCATCTCCATATCTTATACTTGCGAAAGAAGTTGATAAAGCCGATGTTCCACCATCCAAACTCGCAATCTGTAATTCATTGAAAACAGAAACACCTGCTCCAATAGTCTCAAGTCTGATTTGATTATCATAAAATATTGTTGTAGCAGCACCTACAGTAGCAGTTAAGAAATCTTTGTCACCAGTTCCACTTTTTATTGTAAACTGATTAGCAACTATTTCAAGTTCAGAGTCTGTTCTATTTGTTATTTGTGAAATATTCGGACTTACAGTGGTGTTGTGTCTGATTTTTAAATCTCCTGAACCACCAAAAACAGCAAACGTGTTATCTCCAAATTCAAGTGCGTCGTCTGATTTATCCCACTGTAAATCATAATTATCACCAGTAAATTTTACATCATCATTAAATGTGGTTACACCAGCAACATTTAACTCATCTAATTGAGTTTGTCCATCTACATCAATATTTGTGGATACTGTGACACCACCAGTGACAGTGAGTGTGCTTCCATCAAATGTTAAATTAGCACTATCTTCTATCTCACCATCAGTGCCAGCTAATACAACACGTCCAGAAGTTAAATCCTCTATCTTAAATGTATTTGCTTGACCTCCAGCGTTAATATCAAGTAATCCATCAGTCGTTACAGCATCTAATGTTGAAGAACCATCAACATTTAATCCATCAAGTTCAGTAGTTCCATCTACATCTAAATTACCATTAGCATCTATATTACCAGTGAATGTAGAAAGACCTGAAGTAAAGAAATCATTTGTTGTTGTAAATCCAGTGACACTTACTGTTGAAAATGTCGAAAGACCCGTAGTCACTAAATCTTTGGTTGTTAAAATACCAGTGACGACTAAATCTTGAGTTGTAGTGATTCCACTTATTAAAACGTTACCCCCTGTGACACCAAATCCAATTTGTGTATTTGGATCACCACCAACTTGCAATTCAAAAACAGGATTATCGGTAGATATACCAACTTTAGCTGTCGTTGACAGAGAACCTGCCTGAGCTACGAATCCATCGGTTGCAATTGCAACTATTCCTGATAAGTCACCAGCAGCACCGACAAATTTAGTTGCAGTTATAATTCCACTTGCAGCATCTATGATAATACTTGGACCAACACTAATCGCAGCTCCAACATTAACTCCAAAACTTGTAAGAATACCAGATATACTTGCACTACCTCTCACATCAAGTAATTTTTCAGGAACTGATGTACCAATACCAACCAGACCATTTGGATTTACTACAAGATGATCATCATCAACTTGCAATCCATTTTGGTAATTAAACGATTTATTATAATTCGACATTGTGATTCTTTTTAGTTATTTATTTTGTTTTCAAGTGCATCTAATCTGTCCTCATTCCTTTTCTGAGTTTTCCCAGTTGGTTTCGGATGTGCCATTGATTCTAAAGTATCTACCTTCGCAGATAATTCTTTTATTGCTTCAATTAAAAGTGGAACTAATTTCTCGTACTGAACAGTTAGATATTCATTATTGCTTGGAGCAGGTTTAACTACCTCTGGTAATACTTCTTGAATTTCTTGTGCGGATACACCAGCAAATCTTTGATCTCCAGTATCAACATTACAATCAACTTTAGCAGTTTCATTATGCTTATAAGTAAATCCACTAATTGATTTAACTTTCTCAAGAGCCTTTGTTATCGGTGAAATCTCATCCTTAAGTCTAATATCAGATACAAATGCAATAATATCATCAGTAGCACTTAATGATCCAGTGACTTTTGCACCAGTTTGAGTTGTTTCAAATCTCTGTCCAGCACTAGCACCATTCCAATGTAATTTTACTGCACCAGTGCCACTAAATTCTCCTATATAAGCACCATTTGTTTTAGTGATATTAACTACCTGATCACTCTGTAAGAATAGATTTCCAGCTCCAGTCTCTCTAATAACAGAATTTGCTGTATCATGTAGTATCTCCATGTCAGAGTTAGAGGAAGCTCCTCCAAATTCAAGTTTTACTCCATCAGGTAAAAATACCTGATTATTGAATGTAGAAATACCACTTACATTTAATTTACCTACATTAAGAACATTTTCACTCGAATTATATGTTAATTCAGCGTCTGTGGCAGCATCTGTCATTTGACCAGAAGTCAATGAAGTCAAGACTAACCTTTGGGTACCTGATCCAGCAGTTAAAGTTGAACCGGTGTTGCTTAGTCCTGCACCATCTCCAAAGAGGGTAGATGCAGTTAGTGAACCACTCACAGTAGCACTAGAAGCAGTTAAGATTCCGGTTACGACAGCACCACTACTAGTTGTGTTGAATCTTAATGTATTATCATGGAGTAATTTAGCACCTCCATCATCGTCTGTACCTGTATTTTCTGAAAATATAGCTATATTTTCGGTATTACCAGGATTATTAACAGTTAATGTTGAAGTCATCAATATTAAATTACCAGTACCACGATCTTTAATGATACTATGATTTCCATCATGTACGATTTCTAAATCTTCGTCATCACCAAAAAGTAATTTTGTATTGTCTGGAAGAAATACTGAGGATCCAGCACCAATATTAACGGTTCCAGCAATTCCAACACCACCATCTACGACCAAAGCTCCTGTGCTTGAATCAAAACTTTCTCTATCATCATCATTTGTTGGACTTATTTTGACATTATTGAATATGTTAACATCTTCGTTGAATGAAACAGGTCCGTCAAATTGTGAAAGTTGTTTATTAGATTTACCACCCTCTACAACAAGTCTCTCTTTAACTGTGACTTCATCAAATATGACACTTAATCGTGATGGGTCTGCACCAGTTACAGTTGGTATGGGCACATCAAAACTAATCTCTTCACCAGTTAAAGCTGATTTTCTATTATTTCCTATATAAAAATCACCCTTGTCATTCATACCCGTGTAAACAACAGCACCGGCAGATCTCTCTTGAGATTGTGATAAAAACTCTTCTCTTTCAGTTAATGTTTTAATTTGTACTTGAGGTAGTGCTGTTGAATAGTTACCAGGACCATAACCAAGATATTCAAATGTATGTCCAGAGGCACGTAAAATAGATGGTCTATGAAACTCAATAGGTATTGCTTTTATTTTTTGAATGTAAGATCCGTTATCATGAGCTGCTGGTGAAGTTCCTAACACACCTCTAATAATAGTTATCTTATTATTGCCAGATCCACTTAAACTATTTTTTGAGACTCTTGCAATTTCATCGTCAATTTGAATGTAAGATCCATATGGAAAACGATTTAATATGCCAGTCTGATCATTTAATAGTGATATTTGTATCGTGGTATCTGATATCGCAACACTTGCACCTAATTTTGCATATTCATTCCCATATATTGGAACTCCTCTCTTAGATAAATTTTCACCATCAACATCAGATGTAGCGTTGTTAGCAGAAAAAGCATGTTTTAATACAAATCCACCAGAGAAGAAACCTTGTGGTAGATGTGTTGTTGCAGTAAATACTGTGGTGCTTGTTTTTGATTTAACAACAAACGTTCCAAGATTGTTATTGTCACTATCATTATATTGGAATCGATTACCTACTACTAAACCATGTGGACTGTTTGCAATAAATTCTGTAGTTGTACTACCAGCTGGTGTGTATGCACGAAACATTGAAACAGCCTGACCAACAACAATTGCATACTGATCTGTTGTAATTTCACTATCACCAGTAGTTTTAGCTATAGCAATACTATTCTTTGAAGGAACTGATGTTAATCTATAATAAGAATCAGTTGTGATTCCAGATCCAGTAATTTGAATTGTTAAATTACTACTATACCCAAGAACACTTGCACCTAAACCAACAGCATTTTGATCAAATTTATCTTTAACTCTTCGTTGATTGTCACCACCACCAGTGCCAACAATTGCTTTGTCAATATATCCTATATCACCAGCAGAATAACCACCACCTGAGTTTGTAATATCAATATAATCAAAACTACCACCAGTAACATTAACAGTAGCTAAAGTTCCCTTCCAATTAGAACTAGATGCAGAGTTTACATCAGTTAAAATTTTAACATTATAAAATGTACCATTATTAAATCCACTTGAAACTGAATTTAATTTTGCAGTTACAATTCCAGAAAGACTGTGATCATTTCCTAGAGTAATTGTGGATAAACCTGCACTCGTGGGTGTTACACTCGTCACGGTTAATCCGATACCAAGTTTTTTTGTAAATAAATCTGATGTCTCTCTTGTTATACTTTTCTTTAAATCATTTGTAGATACTTGACCAACTGGATTTCTAAGTGCAAATGATGTAGCTGGACGAGGATTATCATCTTCATTATCCCTATCAAGTTGAGGATACAAATCAACAACATTTTGACTAAATTTAAGGTCAGTAAACTCCTCAGGTACTGCATAACTTGCATTTAGTGGAATAATATGATAGATACCATCCTGTTCAAGACCAATGTGATCTGAGATTTTAATATTTCTATAGGTGTAAATATTAGATTGTAGATCTGTTCTTTCAAATCTTGGTAAGTTTACAGTTCTATTATCAAAATTATTTGTAGGAGACGTTTGAATATCTTTACCTGGTTTATATTTGAAAGTTAAACCATCAGTAACTGAATCAACCGTAAATGATCCATTGAATCCACTATTAGCAGCTCCAACTGTATTTACAGAGTCTGTTACATTTTTTATTGTTACTAAATCACCAACATTTAAATTATGTGGTTTGGATGAAATAATTGTGACATCTTTTGTGCCCGTATCAAAAGAACATGTGCTTATGAATCTTGAGTTTCTATCAAAATCGAAATCTTGTCTTGTGAGCGCAATATCCCTCGATTTGGATGTGAAGTCTGCATCAGTTCTCAATCCTGTTGTTGAGGATTCTTGAAGAACGAATCCACTTTCAGGATTCTTAGCATTTGTAGTTTCTTTTGGAATTGTGACTCTTAATTTATAGAGTTTTTCATCTATACTTCTATTGTCTGCTATTCTTTTTATGAATGATATTTTTCGATTACCTATACCGGCTGTTCCAAGAGAATTTAATTGTTGGAACAATTCACTATTTGCATTGGTATGTATAAACCATTGACTATTATCTGAGTCAAACTGTATTGGAGATCCTGCTTCACCTGAATTTTTATCAACAACTCTACTTTTTACAACTAAATTTACACCACCATTCATTGAAACTGCTTCTCCGTTGTTTGCATCTTGAAGTGAAGAAGCTAAACTAAATGTGGTTGTTGATAATCTAATTGCAAAGTAAACTTTATTTTCTAATGCGTTCTCTGGTAAATCACCAACTTTACTCTGTAAAATAACCTTTTCTCCTGTAAGAAGAGCATGTCCACTCACAACTTGAAATATATTTGATATTGGTGCAGCAACACTGTATTCTTTTATTGAACTCGTTACTCCATCTGACATTAAAATATTGGATGAATAAGTTACATCATTAATTTTTACTAGTAACTGATCCTGATCTTTTGCACCAACCTTATATCCTTGTGTTAATGATGGAGGTTCATTATCAACATTATCAAAACCAAAAATATATATTCTATCTTTAGCTGAGTTGTTCCCCCCACCAGTGGATAATGATGTAGTAACTCCCACATCAATGGACAACCAATCTATACTGCTTACATTTTGCTCTATAGATTTTGGTGGAATGTAATGTGTGACAAATGATGTGTCATCTTTATCAAAAGCATTCTTCTTAAATCCATCAGCTATTAAAGCAAGTTGTCCAAAGTTTGAGTTTGAGTTAGTAATTGAGGCATCACCACCTGACAATGCTTCAAAATGTTTATTATAACCTATCGCAAAAACAGATACAATTTGAAGTATTGCATCGTTAGACATTTTGATATGACATGTCTCCCAACCACTTCTATAAATTGCTCCCGAATCTAAATGATAGACTGTTGAGGGATTTGTGGATGATGATTTTTCTGCTAATTGATCACCAAAGAAATCTGATGCTAAATTACCCTCATAATTTCTATTTGTATCAATATATTTGACAAATGCACGGTCATCTTTTTGAAGTGATACACCAGTGAATTGTGCAACCACCATAGATCTAAATCCATCAGCTTTACTTCCATCTGCATGAAGTCCATTCATACCATACACAGATCTCATCGAAATATTAAAGATGTAAGGTGAGGCTCCTGATACTGTGTCAGTTTCTATTATTACTTGCCCACCAGGATTTCCAGATGCATCACCAACTGGATTTAAATCTTGATCAAAATCATCAAGTGCATATGTAAATATACGTTCGTTATCAGGATCAACAAATGCAACTTTTGTTGATACGTTGTAAGCTTCTGGTCTTACATTTTTAATTTTTATAGGAGTTCCTACAGATAATCCATGAGGATTTTGTGTTGTGACAGTAATCTTATTTGATGGAACACCTGGTAAGTCACCAGAAACAATTTTTGTAATACTAATCGGATCATCAGCAAATGCACCAACAATCTCCCACTCAGGTCTTTGTTTTGCAAATCCATCTGGAGTGGCTGGAAACTTTTGATCTATATCTCTTGTTGAAGCAGTATTATATGCATTTGACACTTTTGCATAATACATATCTAAATCTGTCAATCCAGACCTATCATAATTGTTAACACCGTCGGCGTATTCAAATATGGTTAACTTATGATGAGAAAATGTTGGTTTAACTCTATTTGTAGCAGAAAAATCACCATTATCAGTGTACACTTTTCCATTTTCATCACCATCAAACACACTAAATTGCCAAAAATAACAAGTTCCTGTTATTCTGAATATCGCACTTTTTGGATCTGATTCATATGATGTTGTTGGGTTAGGGACATATTTTGGTCTTATCTTTGTTTTTCTTAAATCTAATCCAACAAGTGATGTACCACGAGGAACTATTACACCACCATAAACACTATTAAATTTGTAAAGAATATTATCCTCTTGCTCTAAATCAAAAGTTGAATTTTTTGTAATATTAAAGATTGAAGCATCTGACTGCACAGCACCTGTAGGTCCTGGCAAAATTGCTTTTGCAACATTACTCTCTTTCTTAATGCCAAAACCTGGTCTATTATCTACAACATGCTCACCAGGCATCAATAATATTGTTGTCCTTTCGATCAAATCGTTATTGTTACCTTTTACGTAGGAGAATCTAGCTGCCTCCAACAAAGCTCTTTGAATAGTTTTGAATGGTTTGGTAAGCGAATTACCTTCATTAGTTATACTGTCTGTTGAATCAAGATCACTTGGACTAACATAAAGTATCCTTCCTTCTACATTCTTGATAAAATTCTCTAATTTATTCAGGGGCATGGGTATCCTGACTACTTAATACTATATTTTATTTATGTATGATGAATGACTACTTTTTCTCAGATAGTTGTGCATATTCAATTTTTTCTCCTTCTAACTCATTACATACTTGAAGAACACGAAGAAATTCATCAGGTGTATCACACTCAACAAGTCTTTGTGTGCCATTTTCACTTATTAAAAGGAAAGATCGAGAACACATGTCCACAACCACCTTCGATAAAAAATCTTCTTCCATATATACTTTTTTTTCTATTTTAACATAATATGAAAAAATGTCAATTTCATCTATTTAGATGATTTTAGATCATCAACCTCTTGTTTTAATTCTTTTATAGCTTCAACCAATAATGGAATTAATAGTTCGTACCTCACTGCTTTTCTTCCGTCCTCTCTTGTCTCTGTTAAACCAGGTAAATTTAATTTTTCAACTTCTTGAGCTATGACTCCAACCTCCTCAACTCCTTCATCAGCATGATTTGAATTCCAGACAAAAGTGTTTCCACTAATATTATCTACCTTTTCCAATGCATTTTTTATTGGAGAGACATTATCTTTATATCTTATATCTGAAGTACGGAATGCAATGATATCACCCTTGACTCTTAAACGACCATCACTTGCCCTGATTACTGCTCTATTAGAATTAGCATGAAATATATCATCTAAATTTCCACCAGTTGTTATCAGAGCAATATTAGCATCATTACCAGTGTCAGAAGGGTCTACACTAGTTCCAGAACCTTCATTTTCCCATGATGGCATGGCATTCGCATTTGATTTCAATACCTGACCTACAGTTCCATAATTTGAATTGCTTCCCCCAAATGTCCAAGAACCAGTATTATTAATTGTAAATCTTGTACCACTTGAGTGTTTAAATGCAAGGCCCTGACCATTCACTAATTGGATTCGATAATCATAATCTTGTGATCCAATTCTTGTCTTACTAAAATCAACATATGGACCATCATCAGAATTTCTCCAAAGTTCTAATGCACCATCATTTGTAATTGCTGATCCTTTCGTTGCAAAAGATGAAGCTTGACCAACTGTCAACGCACCACTACCGAAAGTAAGTTCTGAACTCGCAGCAAAATTACCACCACTGTTAAATTGAACCTCAGTGTTACTTCCAGCTGCACTTGTGGTAACTTCACTACTGTTTACAGAAAGTGTTGTACCACTTATTTGAAGACCACCTCCTACAGTCAAATATTGTAAATAACCATCATTATCCCAGAATACGATTTTGTCAGCACCAGCACTTACACCCTTTAATACAGCTCCTTGAAGTTCCAGAATATTACCAGCAGTTCCATCTATCGATAAACCACCTGCTGCAGAACCACTTGAAGCATTTGTAATCCTACCATCCACATCAACATCAATTGATGCATAATTGTAAGTACCTGGTGTCACACCACTTGATTCAAGTTCATTTGATCCAACAACACCAGTTCTAAGTTGCCAATCACTTCCATTACCACTTACTTGAATATCACCATATGTTCCATCATTTAGGAAACCACCATCAGTTGAATTAACATTGATTGTTGTGCCAGTAATTGAAAGACTGGTTCCAAGTGACAAATATCTTAATGATCCTCCACTCCCATCGACATCCCAAAATATAAGTCTGTCATTGGTGCCAGGATCGATTGCCGATAAAGTATTATTTGTTCGTGAGAATATTTCACTAATATTACTGTCTACATTAAATGCTGAAACAGAGTCATCAATTGTTCCGAAGAAAGTTCCACCTCTAAAATTTTCTGCGTATACATTTCCCCATCGATTGGTATTACTTTCCCCTAAATCATAAGTATCACTTGATTCTGGAAATATATTTCTTGTTGTTAAAACATTTCCTCTTGGATTATATTTCAATTGACCATCAACATATACATCTTTTTCAGTTCCAGAATCAGTCACAAAAGTTAAATAAAAATCTTGATTTTCATTAGTGGGATTAATTGTTATCTTAGTTGCACTTTTTGCTGTGGCACCAGTTATATCAAGACCAGTAGTAGTTGCAGAAGTAAGTCTACCCTTTGCGTCAACTGTAATAACTGGGATTTGTGTTCCGCTTCCATAACTACCTGCTGAAACACCAGTGCTTGCCAATGTTCCAGGATTAGTTACATTAGCACTTCCGTCAAAATTAACACTCCATGACAAATCACCGGTGATCGAAATAGATCTTGCAGTCGCCAGTTTTGTTGCAGTGTCTGCATTTCCAGTGACCGCACCAGAAAATTCTCGTGCATATACTTTTCTCCACTGAGCATTTGAAGCTCCAAGATCCTTACCAGATCCATCATTTTCATCTGAAGAATTATGAGATGGTAGTATGTTACTGTTTACATCAGCATTAAATGTAACGGTATCATTTGCTGCATTACCGAGGGTAGTATTACCATTTACTGTCAAGTTATCAGTAATTTCCAAAGTCCCTGATGTTGTTACAAGAGGTGCTTTTAAATACAAATCATCATTAGAATCATTTTCGATTCCAATTTCAAATCTCATATTTTCACCACTTTGAGAGTAGTAACGTATGTAAGCCTTATCACCCGATCCACCACCAGGATCAGATTTCCATTGGATACCCACATTGTCACTATTTCCAAACATCGGTTGAATAACATTTTCTGCTTCGATCTTATCCTTAAATGTAGAAATACCTGAATTTATTATTAATCCACCAGTGGTTGCTCTAAAACCTTGACCAGCTGTAATGATACCAAGAGCATCTACGTTTGTAACATCATCATAAACTAAATTTCCAGTGATACTTAAATTTCCATTGATATAAAATTCCGATCCATCCCAAGTTAAATTACTACTTCCAGTTAACTCTCCTGTGCTATCACTCACATAAACAACTTCATTCTGAGAAATGTCTCTTACTTTTGCAGTATCAGAATCGAGTGCATCAATATTTCCAGTTCCATCTATATAAAGATTATTCCATTGATTTGCGCCAGATCCAAGATCTCTTGTGCCAGATGGTATTAAATTTGTAACGAATTTTGCATTTGCTGTGATTGTGTCAGCATCACTATTACCAAGATAAACATCATTATTAAAAAATGCAGTGTCATCATGAGTGATGGTGCCATCTATATCAACATTTCCTTGAAATGTACTTAGACCACTTACAAATAATGAAGTGGCTTGAATGATGCTAGAATCTATTGAAGTGACACCATTAAAAGAATTTGCAAAGATAACATCAAATCTTCTAGTAGCAGCTCCAATGTTAACAGTTTCACTATGTTGAGGTAGTAAATCATTTGTAATTGTTGAGAATCCAGTTACAAATAATCCTTTTGATGTAACAACACCTACAAATGATGCGTCACCATCACCACTAATATTAACTTTATTACCTAAAGTCAAATTATAACCATCTCCACCACTTAAATTCAACCCTTGATTGAAATCAACATTTCCTCCTGTGACATTAAAGTTATCATCAATGATTGTTGTTCCACCAGCAGAATCAATTGTTAGATTTCCGGTGACTGTATCGATTTCATTATCATCAGTCACACCAATCTGTATATTTTTTATATCTGCACCACCGTTTGCACGAAGCAGTCCACCAAAAGTACTAAGACCTGTTACATTTATTGATCCTGTCTCTAGAACATCTGTATCAACTACTGTAGAAACATTAAACTCATTTGCAAAAACAGTACCCCACCTTAATTCAGTTGATCCAAGATCATAAATGTCACCCGCTTTCGGTAATACGTGACTATCAAATGTTGTTTTCTTTGATGTGTTTGCAGTGAAGGTGGCAATCGCTACATTATTATTAGTTGCATCTTTGACAATTAATCTAGTTTCACCATTAAAATTATTGATTATATCAAAATTAGAGGAATCTCCTCCAACTAAGTTACCTGTAATTGATACACCAGCTCCTGTTGTCTGTATTCTTTCTTCACTATTAAAATATAAAATAACTTGTTTGTTCAACTCACTACCACCACTCTTCATTCTTATTAATGGTCTCCAATTATTATCAAAGAATTGAAAAGCTCCTGGTCCACCTCCACCATCTGATTTAAATATCATTGGACCTGGTCCTGTATCTTCAATTAATGAAGCGGTCTGATTACCATCTGTTACATTGTCTCCATCAGCGGCAACCTGACTTGCAAGACTAGTAGTATGTGATATTTCAAAATCATTATTATCACCAAAAATAATTTTTGCATCATCTGGGAAGAATGCTGTTGTTCCAAATCCGACAGTGGCACCTACTCCTACAAAAATATTACCTTGGAATGTTGAAATACCAGTAACAAGTAAATTGCCAGTAACTGTTTCTTCCTGAGTTGTATCAATTTGACCAATGAATTTTTGAGCATAAACTTCTCTAAATCTATAACTACCACTTCCAAGATCTAAATTTTCATTATATTTGGGAATTAAATTCGATCTTAAATTAGTAGATACGTAGAGATCAGTAGTTGATGTAACACCAGTTATTAATGCACCATATGATTGTGTCTCTAATGTTAGATTACTATTATAAAATAATTTAACTCTAGACTGATTACCACTATGCAGTTTTAATATTGGTCTCCAATCTGCATCAAAGAATTGAAAAGCTCCTCGTGTATCTCCACCATTTGATTTAAATGTCATCGGACCTGGTCCTGCTTCTTCAATTAATGAAGCGGTTCGATTACCCTCTGTTACTGGATCTCCATTATAGTCATTTTGATTTGCAAGACTATTAGTATGTGATATTTGAAAATCATCCTCATCACCAAAAATAATTTTTACATCATCTGGGAAGAATGCTGTTGTTCCGAACCCGACAGTCGCACCAGTTCCTACAAAAATGTTTCCCTCGAATGTGGATATGCCAGTGACTTTTAATCTACCTGCAACTAAATTTTGAATCGTTTGATCAGTTTGTTCAACAAGAACTTGTCCATAAAAGTTATTTGCGTAAATGTTATCCCATGGATTTGCCTGAGATCCAATGTCTTGATTGGCTCCACCCCTTAATAAATCACCATCTGTGTTGATGCGAAGTTTTTCACTATTATTATCTGTGACATCAGTTCCTGTGAAAAACCTAATTACAGAAGGATCTGTACCACGTAATCCACCAGCTAATTCGATCATACCTCCACCATATGATCCACCACCTCTGATTCTGATACCAGATTTATTATCTCCTCTTATATTTGCAAAAGTATCACCATTATTATTACCAGTAGTGATATGAATTACATCTTCAGCATTTGTTACAAAAAATGTTGATACTGCCTTGCCACTATTTGGTTCAATACGAAATCTTTCAGTGCCTTCAGTTTCAAATGAGATCGTGTCATTTGCAGAGAATCTTATTGCAGTATTAGTATCATCAAGATGAAATATTGAATCAGCTATGCCAACTCCGCTGGAAAATGTAGATATTCCCCCTACTTTTAAACCACCTGATAAATCATAATTTCCATCGTGATCAACATTTCCATCTAAATCAACATTTCCATCTACATTAACATTACTATTAAATGTAGATATTCCACCTACTATTATACCACCTGATAGGTCATAATTTCCATCATGATCTACATTAGCGTCTATATCAATATCACCCTCAAATGTGCTTACTCCTGTGACTTTTAATCTATTAACTGTCTGTTCATCAACAGTTACTTTTTCAGTTCCAATTATTTCTTTAATGTATAATTTTCTCCATGTAGATGCATCTGATCCTAAGTCAAAAGCATTACTTATACCTGCTGTTAAATTTGATGTAACAACACCAGTTACACATAAATCTACAGTTGATGTAATTCCAGTTACGGTGACTCCCATCCCTGATGTAGAGAGTCGTTTTATATTATTATGATATAATTCTACTTGTGCACCTTCAACAAACTTTGCAAGATTTTCATCATCGTCTGCATTTTTTAATTCTATAATATTACTGTTAATTGTTAAAGAACCTAAACCAGTTTCTTCAATGTAACTACCACCACCAGATTTGTGATATATCTTCAGATCATTATCATCCCCAAATATAACACCAGCAGTATCTCTTACATAAATTGAACTTGCAACACTAACAGTCGCAATTCCAGTAATACTTACATCATCAGAAACACTCACCGCAGCTGATACTATAACTTGATTTTTAAATGTTGATATACCAGACTCAACTATAATACCGTTGTTAAATGTGGATAAACCAACGAATGTTGACAATCCAGTTACTATAAGAGAATTAGCTTGTACATCATCCAAGATAATATCATTCTGTGTAAATATATTTCCACCAACATATAAATCACCACCAGTGGTAACGATTCCACCTGCCGCTGCTAGAGTAATTGCAACTCCCACTGGAGGTCCGGTGACTGATAATCCTCCACCAACATTTAAATTTTTATCAATACCCATACCACCTTGTGATATGATCGATCCAGTGTCTGTATCAAGTGAATCGTCTGAATTATTGACAAATATCGCATCATTTATAGTTATTGTATTTGAGGCAGATTCAAGAATTAAATTACCACTTGTTGATTCTAATTTGTTACCATCAATAGCAATATTATCAACATCAACTTTGAAAAATGTACCTACACCTGACGCAAATATGTCCTTTGTTGTTGTAAATCCCGTAACATTTAATTTATCACTTATTGTTGCAAATCCAATTCTTACTTGCTCAATATCAGCAATATTAATATCTGCCTCTGTAACAGTTGCAATACCGGATATATCAACATCAACAAAATTATTTTGTATTGTGGTAATTTTTGCAGATCTTATTTCTTCTGTAGCTGTAAAAATACCAGTAACAATGGCACCTGTCGATACTGTCTCAAATTTTTTATTTCCTCCATGATGTAAAATAACTCCACCATCTGATACAAATGTTGCTATGCCAGCTCCTGATGAACCTCTAATGCGTATTTCACGATCATTATAAGTTTCAATAATGTTTGAATTTGATGAAAGTTCATGATATATTTGAAGATCAAAATTGGTGCCAAATTTTAATTTTGCATCATCATTAAAATCAAATGAACTTGTTGATATATCCCACTCTGCATTATAATTTGCTCCCTTGAATCTCACATCGGTTTCAAAATCGAGACCACCCTGTGCCTGTGATGCAGTTAATACTCCCGTAATTATTAAATTTGAAAATGTGTTTATTCCAGAAAAATTTGTATCTCCTAAAACATCAAGCAACCCTTTAGGTTGAGTGCTTCCTATACCAACTCTCTTCTCTAATTCAATATAAACAAAATTTGATGCACCATCGATTAAACCTGTATCATCATGAAATTGAATATTTGATATTGTTCCTCCGGCACCAGCTTGTATTGATCCTGGATTTGTATACTCTAATCCCCCCTCATTATTTTTTGTAAGAATTTGTCCAGATGATCCAGCATCATTATTAAAATCAAATATAGTTCCTTCTAATCTTAGATTTCCATTTATGTGTAAACTTTGAGTGGGAGCGGATGTACCAATTCCAACCGATGCAACACCCACTGTAGAATTATCATAATTGAAAAATGTAGCAGCATTAAAATCACCATTATCATTAAAGAGTATTTGTCCGTCAGTTCCTGGTGGTGCTATAGAGACTGTTACAGCAATACCAGGATTATCCATTCCTGTTCTAGTGCCCTCTGCAGTAACAATATTTCCTCTAAAATCTAATTGAGTTGTACTACTTGGACCTCCAACTAAGGTGCCCTCTTCAAATACACTGATAGATCCTGGTATTAAACCACCTTCAACAGGTATCCAAAATCTTTCACCGGGTCTACCAACAACTGATATGATTTGTAATCTTTGACCAACAGGAATACCTGGCGAACCCGACGCACTAGGTGGATCACCTAAATTTGGTTCTGCTTGTTCTAATCCAAGATATTGATATCTATCGGTGCTTAGATAAGCTTGATCAGTTCTTTTGACTCTTCCACTTAAATACTTTGGCATATTATGTTGCTGTGCTATTCTCTAAGATACTACAGATAAATTCCATCTGAAGTGGTCCGACTAATCCACCTGTAGTTGTAGGTCCCACTTGCACTGTAAAAGTATTTGCAATACCTATAAAAGTGTTGACACCTAAAGTTTGTCCCTTACGTGCAGGGTCTGTTGATCTAGGATAAGATTTTTCCTCAAAATAATTATCCTGAGAGCATTTAAATATAAGGTGATTATTTTCAAATTCTATAAGATTTCCAGAAGTTAAATTATGAGCAGTGGCAGTTGTCACAGATAAAATTCCAGTGACTGCATCATAAGAAGTTCCTTTAATTGGTGTTAACTGATCATTTACTTGTGCACCTGATTTCACAGTGATAGCATTAGGTAATGATCTAATAAATCTATGCTCTGATGGTCTAAATGTATGAGGTAAATTAGCAACAACACCTGTATTTGTCTCAAAAGTTGTAATACCTACTACTCTTTCAACAAAAAAAGATCTCTGAGGTGCAGGGAATAATGAACTAGTGATACCAGCAGTTGACGGGCATGTAAAAACAATACCAGCCATGGTTATTTCTTCATCGACAGTTAAACCATGAGGTTCATATGTAGTGACAGTAGTTAATCCTGTTGTATGATCGTATTTAACATCATTTATTGTAGCGATACCTGTTTGTGTTCCAGAAATAACAATAGAATCTGATACAATTGCAGTTCTCTCTAAAACCAATCTACCATCAATTAGTATGACTGCATCACTAGGGGGTATTTCTACATCTTTTACTATTCTATTATTTCTTAGATTACCTGCTGTACTAGTTGCAACACTTTTTCTTCTATGCGAAAATGTTATCGTTGGGAATGTAACACCAGTGCCAACATTTGATACCTGAGCGTACAAAACTATCGCAGAGGTTCCAACATTTGCTTCAAAAAGTGTTTGTTCTCCTGGCGCAACTGGTACTGCGACTGTTATAAATTTATTAAGTGGTGCTATTGCCATTTATCTCAATGCTAATATTAATGGTGTAACTTCTGCTTGAATAGCTCTCGCAAAGTCTCTTCCTCTAATTGTTGAAGTTGTTTGATCAATTTGAATTCCTTCACCAATATCAAAATTTCCTTTCTGATCGGTTGAAGTAAATGGAATTTGTGCTCCATCAGAACTGACAACTTCATTTGCTTTTATAGGTATTGCACCTTGCAAGGGTGTCGCTATATTTATATCTGTACCTGTACCGACATATTCAAATGAATGAGAGCTTGTTAGTATTCGACTTATTCTTTGAAGTGAAAATGGATCATTTGGAAATAATTCATAAGGAATAAACTCATTAAATGTTATCGTTGTAATACCTACACTCGTTGTCTCAGATGCCTCACTCACAGTAAAGAAAATAGGTTCCGTCTTTACAGTCGCAAGTCCGGTATTACCCTCTATATCAACAATAAGATTTTGAGTTGACAAATAATTTCTACCTTGAGCAATCACATTAATACTACCTATAGTTCCTGCAGCACTTACGTTTGCAGTTGCCTCTGCGATAATTCCTTGCGGACCTTTAGGGAGACTTGTCCCATCAGCATCCCTTATCAAAATATTAGGAGGATCAATCGCACTATAACCACTGACATCTACACCTGGCAAGACTGTAACTTCAGCAACTCTCTCAAGTGGTTTTGTAATCCTACCAGAACCCACAACATCAGGGTAATTATCTAAATTTATTTGAAAAAATAAAGCCTGACCATCAAATGGTCTTCGAACTGCACCAGTAAATGGTGGTATTGGTGATCCACTTGAATCGTCTCTCACCTCTGCACATACAATAACGTCAGTATCTGGTGGTGTGCTTCCTATTGGTAATCCAGCTGGACTAATACTAGTAACGATACCTGTAAATTGTGTTGATCCTAATCCTACTGCAACTAAACCAAAATTACCAAATGATGAGTTAGAGTTTGTCAAATCACATTGAGCACCAGAGTCAGCATATATTCCAATGTCAGTATTAATTGTAAATATAGAAACTAACTGTGCATATGCATCATTTGTAAGTGATACTCCAATTCCATTTTCATTATACTGTGTAAATGAATCACAAACCATAGATTTAAGATCTGCACCGATTGTTGAAGCTGTTGCGTTATCACCATCAACTTTCATACCAATACTTCCGGTCATAAAGTTTGTGCAATTTCGAATATAAGGTGATCTCCATCTCCCACTTGGACCTTCAGTTGCTGGTCCTGGTGCAGTATAACCTGTTATCGCACTATCAGATCCAGCTGGAGGAGGGAATGCCACACATGCTGCCCCAGAATGATCAACTCCAACATTAGATCCACCAAAGTTTAAATTTTCAACCAAACATCCTCTTCTGACATGAAATACGTCTTTCAATGGGTTTTTTGGTTGAACTATAACAAGTCTAATATCCTGTCCTGTTATTGACACGTCAGTTCTTAAACCGATTGGATTATTTTCAAGATATACACCAGGTCTTACTACAATAGTATCATTTTCAACTGCGATTGCTGCTGCACCACCTATTGTAGCTTTTGCATCACCTTCAAGTAATCCACTGTTAGAATCCAATCCATTTTTTGATACCCAAATCGTTCTTTTTGTTTGTACACCTGAGGGTCTCCAAGATACTCCAGTTCCAACAGATGATAGTCTGTAGTCTGTCTTACCAGCACCAGGATCTGCAATTGTGTCATTAACATCAATTAATCCTGAATCTAATTCTAAATTACCCTCTACTTTTGTTGCACCACCTATATTCAAAGACTTTCCAATACCAACACCACCAATGACAACTACAGATCCAGTATCTTTATTTTCACTTTCTAGGGGATTTTCAAAAGTAGATATACCAATCGCTCTAACATCATTAAATGTTGATGATCCAGTCACACCTAAACTGCTTCCAATAGAAACTGCACTTCCTACATTTGCATTACCACCAATGTTAATTGTGTTTGCTATACCAACACCACCGTCAATTACTACTGCTCCATTTAGAATATTAGTAGAATCAGTTGTATTATTAAAATTTGATATTCCCGATACATCTAAAGAACCTTGTAGAGTTGTTGCGTCATCAACATTTAAAGTAGTATCAAAGTCAACTGCCTGTTGTACATTTAAAGTTCCCTCTAGAATAGAATTTCCTACTACCGATAGATTGTTTAGTAAAGATGTGTTTTGAGTTACTTGAAGTGTGTTGTTTAAAGTTGTTGCTCCGTCTACATCTAAAATTCCACCAATATCAACTCTACCATCAACATTAAGAGCTGAATCAAAATCTACGTTACCAGTTACATGAACTTCTCCAGTTACATCTAATTCAACATTTGGAGTAGCATTTTGAATTCCAACTTTCGTCATTCTATAAATTGATGCACTCTCTCCACCTGCTGTATCAAAACCCCAAAGATCTCCAACAAAAGCAGTTGCGAGACCTGTTCCTTTACCACCATTCTCAGTTACACTTGCAGCAGTGACTACGAAAGCATCAGTTCCAATTCCTAGAGAATTTTTATTAACAAAATTTATTGTTTGAAATGATTGTCCAGCACCAACTTGACCACCTGCTTCTGGTGTTGGTACAAATACACTTTCATCCATGAGGAATATACCCTCAGTAAATGCAGGAGTTTGAGTCACCCATGTGATTCCATTCGCATCTTTACTCAAAAAAGCATTCAATGCACCATCATTATTTCTTGAGTCGAATATCTGTCTTCCAATACGCACACTTTCAGCTGTATGAAAACTTTGTGTTGCATTAGCAGTGCCTATTCCAATTGAATTACCAACACTAACCGAGACTGAACCATTAATGTCAAGAACATAATTTGATTCTTGTTTAATTTGACTTAGATTTTCTATATTAATCCCTATCTTTTCAATAAGAGCTATACCATTTACATCCAGCAATGACTGAGGGTCTGGTTGATTTATTCCTAAGTTTGTTCTCAGAAGTCCAAGAGCAGTAAAAAGGGTATCGTCATCAGGATCAAAACCTGGTCCAGTAAAAGTAAGAATAGTCTCACCACCAGATATTGGTGGATCAGATAATGTAAGTACAGTACTACTATCAACGGCAGCAACTGTAGTGCCTGGTGTAAGAGCACCGGCTCCACCTACAGTAGAGACAGTAAATTCTGGTGAAATGCCCTCGGTATTGTTTAAAGTTATCTGTGTGCTGCTTGGATCTAATGTTACTGTTATATTTTCAATTATGGGTGGACCATCTTCCTGAGTTCCATCCTCTGCTAAGAAAAAAGGTTGATTTAAATCCAAAACTTGGGAACGATAAGCTTTTTCACTTTTTAGTATTGGATTAAATTTTGCAGGTTTTACTTTTTCAGACCTTCTAAGTGCATTATTAATAATTTGTAATTGAGTTCCAACGGTGGTAAGACCAGCTAAAGTACTTTGTTTTTCAACTGTCAGATTACCTCTCACCCTTAAATCTTCTACAATATCAACACTACCATCTATTTGAAGTTCATCGATACCAGAAAATGTACTATTAGTGTTAAGATTAACATCACCACCAACGTTAATGTCCTTTAAAAAGGTTACGTCCTCATTAAATTGAGCTTTATTACCTGTAACTGTGATATCTTCTGACATTAGATTGGTAAATTAAGAGAATTAAGTGATGGTAATGATGAAAAATTCTTAGGTAATGATTGAGAAATAGATCCTAATTGTTCAGTTATCGCACCAGTATCGATTGATCCAACAGCTGTTTCTAGACTAGATGCGAGTCCATCTACATCTAAATCACCTAAAGGAGAATTAGCTACAATATTTGATACATCAAGTCCTAGTTTAGAAACTGCACCTGCTGATTTAAGAAAATCATTTCCAACTTTATCACCAGCTCCAGCAAACGCACGTTGTAAAAAACTACCCACAGTCGCTTCAATAACATTTCCAAGTAATCCCTCTGCATCAACTTTATTTCCATTAAGAAGAATTCTTGCACCAGCATTTAAATTGATATTACGATTAGCTCTAAAATCTATGTCAACATCAGAAACTAATTCAATATTGCTTCCCTTTATTCTTATTTTACCATTTTGATTTGCAGTAATACAAACATCACCCTCTGTGGTGCTTAAAATTATATCTACTGCACCTTTACCTTTTTTATTTAATCCTGCCTTTACTTCTACAGGACCATCATTGTGAAGTCTAAATTTACCAGATTCACTTAACTGACATAAATGCTGCTCTTTATTATCAGTAACCGCAGTTATGATATAAACAGAAGATCCATCAGAACCCATTTGTGGATTATTAACATCTATCTTAAACTTTGAACCGCAAGCAATCTGTTCTCTTGCTTCCCAATTTTCATTAGGTCTAGTCATTAGTAACCTCCATAACCACCACCGTCAGAAGGTGTGCTTGGTGGAGCGCTTGGTGGAGCACTTGGTGGAGTGCTAGGTGGAGACATGTCAGTTGTCGGTGTCACTGTTGGTTGTGTTACATTCATATTTTGAGTTGTAGTGGTAGTTGCCAATCCTGCAATTGTTTGAGATGTTAAACTTTGAGCAGGTGTATCATATATTATATCATGAGGTGTTTTAGTGTGCACTGCACCAACCATTTTAACACCTTTGTGTATATGAAAAGGTCCTGAGTATGGTTTTCCATTTACATAACCTACAATAAGATTGGTTTCAGGTCCTACACAATCAATAATTTGAATAATTTCACCTTGTAGATCTAAATCTAATTTTCTTATAATGGGTTTTATAAAAGCACCTACACCAGTCGATGAGGTTATTTTTATAGTTGGTAAATTAGTTATTGCAATATTATTTATCGGCTGAGCAGAGATAATTTGACCATTACCAATAGTGACATTATATTCTATACCATTACTATCTACAACTTGTGCATCCTCATATCCTGATCCACCAGTAACCACCACTGCATCAACAACACCAACCACATCTGTCTCTGAATCTATTTCCTGACCAACAGGATAATTTTCTCCAATAGAAATTACATCAACATTTTGAACTTTACCATAAGTTGGTGAATTTGGATCGTAATCAATATTTGCTCTTGCCACAGCACCATAACCTCTGCCACAAGAATCTTGAATACTTATCAAGGGTGGACTATTAAAGTATCCATCACCAGGATCAGTTATTTCTACACCGATAATACTAGCTGTTCTGGATACATCTGCTGTGACTTCTGATAAACCGTCTGTATTTTGAACAAATTCACCAAGAATGGCAGTACCAAAAGCTCCAAATCCATCTCCTCCAAAAAATGTAACCTTTGGTCCAGAGCAAAAATCAGGAACTCCACACTGTGGATTCTGAAGAGCATCTGCACCACCAGATATTTCATTAACTGCTTGAATTGCCTTATTGTAAGTTTGTAATAGATTAGGACTTGGACTAGCACCAGTTCCAAAATTATATAAATTTACCTTCGAAGTACATTTTGATTTATCCTGATTACAATCAAAAAATCCACCAATTGATGTAAATGCACTGGCTGAACTCGTTAAAAAATCCCCTACTTTGAAAGCTCCTGGTAATAAAGCAGAAACACCACCTAAAGCACCTGACAAATTTGATGCTATTTGATCATTGATGGTATTTAAAAGACCTCCTGTTATTTGTTCAGATATGCAAGGTCCAATGGATGCAACTTCAGAAATTGTTTTTTCAAGTAATCCTCTAATTGTTTTACCTAACCCTGCTTGAATTTTGCCTGGTAAACAATCCAAATCATTTTGTAAATTTTTGATTGGACCTACAAAAGCTTTTTGAGCAGCAATTCCGGCAAGATCTGCTGCGGATGTGCTTCTCGTTGCTGCTAAAACTATGTTATAAGCTTCATTATATTTTGCATCCAAGCCAGTTGACAATTTTGGAAGCATATTTTTATATAATTTATTCATCGAATTATTAACAACACCAGTTGATAAATTTTCTAATTTTTTTGTCGCAGAGGCTACCTCAGAAAATAAATCCAATCCACTTGACAATCCACCAAATAAGGTATTGATTGTGGTATTTACACCATTAAGAAATCCATCATCACAGGTATTTGCAATATCATCTGTCAAATTTTCTGTATAAACCTTTGAGAGTATGACTTCCTCTTCCTCTCCACTTATTTTCTCCCCTGTTCCATCAAGTTTCTTCCTAACAAAACCAGTTTTACCTGATTTTTTATTGTTTTCATTATCTTCAATTTTATATGCTGTGACACCATCTGCTTCAGGAACTCTATTCGTGTATGCAGAAAAAGGTTCAAAACCTTCACCAGCAGCTCCGATGGCAACATCACTCGTGCGACCCAAGGCACCAATGATGATAGGAACTTGTGCATTATCACCATCTATGAAAAATCCAATCACTACGTCACTAGGACTCAATCTTACGGTTCTTCCTTTTCCTGCTCCCCCTGTGCCATCAGAATTTGAAAGCATAGCTATTGCCCATGGCAAATCTGTATCAGGAAGTTGACTTTTAGATACTGGATGATAACCTAAAATTCGAACACGGAATCTATTTCCCCAACCTTCTCCATTAACTTGCTCCTCTTGAGCTTCAATTGGTGCAACTTGACCTATCCACCAATTAAATCCGTCTTTTCCTATAAAGTTTGTTTTTAAAAGTGAGTCTTCAATCATGTATATTTACCATATGTATCTCTTATTAAATTTAAAGATGTTATAGATGTATTTGGATTAAAATTATGGCATAAATCTTTTATAAGATATTTTCCACTAATTTTTTCATCAGTGCCTGTACTATCTATTGATGTTTTTGGAAAAATACATTCAATTACATCACCAGCTCTTAAATTTGTATTACACGGTATCAATATATTTATTGATTGAGTGAAAAGAGTATTATATCTACTCACAGATTGTGCTGCATACTCATTAGGATCTGCATTTGGATCTTTTGAAACATTTTTTTCAAGTGTTCCTTTATCAAGCACCTGTGAAAAAATTCGACTTGGTTGATCAATAATACCATCAGGTAAATTATCCGCAATATCATCACCACCCAAATTAGTTTTATCGGAAGAAGTAAATTTTTTGTATGTGACTTGAAAATTTGTAGGATCAAAAAAGTATCTATCACTTGAATAAGCACCAAATCTTAATTTTTTAACTAAATCTTGATTTTTTTCAACTGAATAAGAAAGTATTTTAAAATCTAAAGATGGTAAATCAGGGGTCGGTTCAAATGTTTCAGAACTTTCAGAAACATTTGTAAAAACATATTTTTGTATTGGACTTTGTTTTAATAATGAATCAACTGATAAAAAATTATGACCATCTTGTGTTTCAAAAAAGAAAAATCCTGCTGTGGCACTATTTGCACCAACTGGAACAGCTTTAGATGCTAACCATGTCAAGACACGAAATGGTTTTTTTAAATTTCCTAAGAAGGTATATTTATTTTGTGTTGATTCAATATTTGATTTACTTCGATTCACACCTAATATATTTGTTAGAATATTATCAACAGAATTATCAATAGTACCAGTATATTTTTTATAAACTCGATTTAATTCATTTGTAATTGCAGCACCTGATGTGAGATTGAGAAGGAAGGACTCTTTATCATCCTCACTCAGAACTTGAGTTACGCTAGAAACAGTGAGGTCTAATTTAATTCCAGATTTATTATTACCAAAATCAAGGACATCCATTTCTAATAATTCACCACCTCTTAATGGTAGTCCATTATATATTGCAGAATATTCATTATTCTTATCATCAGCCATCGTATTACCAGTATTAATTACTCTGATCTTTGCGGTAATAGATGGAGATAAAATACTTTCATAATAATCAATTGACACAGTTCCACTTCTTATGTCAACACTTTTTGTGTTTGAATTGTTATATAAAGTTAACTTTTGATATTTTGAAGGTTTAGTTGACATTTTACTGACCTATTTTTAAAAGTTGCAAGTCTTCAATTTGTTGTTTTTTATTATTATTTTTAATAATAGTAAATTCTGCGATGTTATTTTGGGATGTTTGTTGTTGATTATTGGTTTGTTTATTAATAATTATGATCTCCTTGTCTTTTGCTGTTTTTAAATTTCTCTGTAACAATTCTAATTTAATCTTGTCTCTATATTTGGTATCAAAAATATCTCCGTAACCCAAAGTAAGTGCATTTTTCCACCACGGATATGGTTTTTTCTTTAATTCTAAAGCTAAACTGTTTTCCAAATTCTCAATATATTTTTTGCTACCGATTTCGTTCATTGCTGCTTCAACTTTTCCCTCTCTAATTTTGTCATATTGTCTGTTTAGTGGATCATTTATTAAAAAATCAGCTGCTTCATTTAATCCATAATCTACAACAAATCCAATTCCTAAGTTTTTAAAACCTGAAACAACTTGTGATGGTTTAATTGATTTAATACTTCTTAATGAAAATAAGTTTTTCAACCTATTTCCTAAATTGAATTTAACTTTGGGTTTGGATTTTATATCGGGTGCTTTAAATTTTTGATCATCGAGTAGTTTATTTGTGTTAATTTTTTTATTTTTAGTATTTGTCTTTTTATCTTTATTATTGATATTTTTTTTGCCCTTATTTTTGTTATTTAATTTTGAATCCAATGTATTTGTTTGTTTTGACATTGTATCTTCAAGTAATTTTATTTTACCATCAGATAATTTTTTAATATTTTTAAAATTATTGGAAAGAGTGTTACTGCTTACTGTAATCTTTGATTTTGCACCCTTTAAATTAAATTTTGATAAAACAGTACTACTTACTACAAGTCTTTTAATAATTTCACCTAAATTATCACTCAAAAAATTAACAGCATTTTTTACAGTGCTAATTATTTCTTTTATATCTTTAATAATTTTTTTTGTTGATTCAATTATTTTTGGTAAATTAAATATCAACCATCCTGCAAATAATGACGTTATAGCTTTTATAATATTAATACTACCATCTTTTATAGATGATGTTAGTGTTTTTTTCTTTATATTTTTTTTATTCTCTAATCTTTTCTCTTCAGCTTCAAGTTTTTTTCTTCTTAATCTTTTTCTACGATTTTTGATAATAAATGCTCTTGTGTTTCTTCTAAATCTTCTTGTTTTTTTAACTGTTTTTTCTACACCAGAAAATATTCCTTTAACTCTTTTGTTTAAGGAATTTTTTATGTTTTTTGATGAGAAATTAAGATTCATACTGTGGCTGGAATATTATAAGTGTTTGAAGATTCAGTTTTTGAAAAATCATCATCATTTGCTGCGTTAACTGAAATTAATCCACCTGAACCACTACTTTGATTATATGACATGTTCTGTCCACCACCTTCACCACCAGCATTTATATTGGTTATTGTGGTTTTTTCATTGTTTGCATCTTCAATTAAAAATCTTGCCCTATCAATGTATTTTTCTAATGGTAATAATTCTGCTTTTTCATCATTATTATTTGTGGAGAAATCAATCGTCTTAAAATCACCTGTAAAATCCTTTCTTTGAAGAAATCCTTTGGAAGCTAGTGTGTCCACAGCTTCTTCTTGTACCTGTAATTTATCTTCATCAGATAAATTTTTATCTTTAAGAGGGTCTCTCATAGTCTCTTCAATTCTTCTTATTGCTTTTACATTTTTCTTATACTCTTCAAGACTGTTGATTTGATTTACAGAAGCATATGGTTTACCGTCTCTATCAAGACTTCCTGTGGTTAGAATAGCGTTAGCATCACCAGTTCTTGAGTCGAATCCAGTTCTAACTTTATTAAATTCATCCAAAAGTGCTGCGTCTTGTAAATTGACATTGGATGGTGGTTGAACACCTGCTGCAATTAGTTTTTGTTCTTCATTTGCAAATGCCTGTCTAAAAGCTTGTTTTGTATCGTCTTCTGCTCGAATTCCACCTGCAAGTGTGTTTGCAATAGATTTAACACCAGGTTCGATTACGTACTTAGCCAATAAGTATCCTCCACCCAAAACCGCAAGTGCCTTTATTCCTGCAGGTGTTAGTAAGAATTTCCCAATTAAAAGTCCAAGTTTGGCAACTGAAGTGGCAACACCTGCTATGATCGCTGGTAATTTTGCTATGAAAGCATTCATAAACAAAAATACTCCCAAAACTTGTGCTGAGCTTGTAATTACTTTATTTTTGATATCTTCTATTACATTTTTATCACCACTTTTGAGTGCATCAAAAAACTTGAATGCCTTATCACTTAACCAACCAGCAAATAAAAATCCAAATGCCTTCAATAGACTCTGTAAGAACCCTTGAGCTTTTTTTGCAACACCGGCTAAAGGAACTTTAAATGTCTTTTTCAACTCTTCATTTTCTTCTAATTCTTCCTCTTGCTTATCAAATTTTTTTCGTTCACCTTCTTTTAACAATAATCTCTCGTCATCTATTGCATATTTGCGATTTAAAAGTTCATTATTAATAACAAAATTTTGTAACCTTTTAAAATTATCACCTATTGTAATTAAAGTTTTTTCAATATCTGCTATCCTATCTTCAACTCCGATAGGTTTAGGAGCTTTGACTATCGCTCCAAATTTAGACAAATCAGTTCTTTTTCCAAAAACTCTTTTTACGTCTATCTTTCTTTTTTTAAATATAGCAATCCTTTCCCTATTTGATAAATATCTCCCTGTAGATGGATCGACACCAGTATCTGCAGCATCCAAATTTGGATTACTTAACATACTTCTTGGAATTTTTGAGATACTAGATTCCACTTCCCTGCTGCTGTTGTTTTAGGTTTTCTTCTTCAATATACTGAGTCAATAAGGATATATAAATCTCCTTTTCCCATGGGATCATATTTTCTAGCTCAGTTAATGAATATTTATGGTGCTGCATCAAGGCAAAATTTATTTTAAAGTATGACTCAAGACTCGTGTGAGTCATACTTACTCGAAAAAATCTGAGAGACCCTCCAGCACTACTTCATTATTAACACCAGTCTTTGGATTTTTAAACTTGACTGTGTATGACAATTTAGGCATTGTCTCAAAAAAGTTCTCAACCTTTTTAAATTGTTGAGAATTAAGTTGTTCAATAAATTCATTCAATTCCTTTTTTGAACAATCTGATGCACTCCATGACTCCTCATCATTGAATACTTGTTCAATACATGATGAAATCAATTCAAATGATTCTTTCATACCCATATCATCAACATCAAAGTTATTTTTAACAAACTCTGATAGTGATGGATATTTCATTCTCATTTTCAACTTATCATCTAAGTCAATGTCACGACTGTGTTTTGGATCCTGAAAAATTTTAATTTCATCCAATGGAATGATCACTGGCACTTTAGTTTCATTATCATCTGGACAAGTGACCATGACTTCAACCTCTTCACCAACAGATTTACCACGAATATTTAAGAACAAATATTCGATGTCAAAAGTAGATAAATTTTCAACTTTTACACCTCTTGACAAAATGCAATTACTTATTACATTTTTGATAGCGTTTGTGATTTGTTTTGTATCTTCTGACTCAAGTGCAATAATCAGAACTTTTTCCTCTTTGACAAGAAATGGTCTATATCTTATTTTTTTCCCAGTCGAAGGAAGTGTCAACTCATAAATTGGAGTATTAATTTTTGGTAATGGCATAATATTTTATGATGTAATTTATTTATTAAGGTAAAAGTGATCTTAAAAAGTTTTCATTTGAACCGATACTACGGCTCAAACTTGTCACTTTACCACATATATATCTCTCATAAGAAAAGTTTACACTTATCTTCAATGTTTGAGAGTCCCCATATCTGACAGGAGTTGAGTCTAAATTTCTAGGAAACATTCCAAAGAAAGTGTACTCGATTTGATTTTGATAATCTCTATCAAACTTTACTAACTTTATTCTATCACATTTATATCCATCTGTCCTCTCTCGTGGATATCGCATTCTATAAAAATATCCCTCTTGATCTTTGTTTATACCAGTTATCTCAGATCCATTACTAATATAATCAATCCAGTGTTCCATAAATTTTAACATTTTATATTCTTTATCAACATAAAATTGTAAATTTGTATCAACAAAAAGTCTTCTACTAGCAAATCTCTCAGTTACACCAGTAAAATTGTTATCAACTTCTTGAGTTTGTAATTGGGAACCTGGTAACACTGCATCACTACAGAGAAGTCCAGCGTTTCTTAAAATAAAATCTTTATCAACTCCTTTGGATGTTAAAAATCTTGAGAGACCCCCTGACAAACCATCAAAAGATAACTCATAATGAGATGTTTGTGCAGTATCTGCAACTATACCGATATAATCTGATATTTTTCTCTTTGATACCATTAAACTAAATAGTTCGTATATTTATATTTATATATGTCTTATAAGGGTAAATATCGACCTTCGTATCCAAAAAAGTATAAGGGTGATCCTACAAGAATCATTTACAGATCATTGTGGGAGAGAAAATTTATGGTATATTGTGACTCGAATACAAATATATTGGAGTGGGGAAGTGAAGAAATAGCACTTCCATACAGATCACCACTTGATAATAAAGTACATCGTTACTATCCAGATTTTTACATAAAAGTTAAAGAATCAAACGGTTCGATAAAAAAATATATTATTGAAGTAAAACCTAAAAAACAAACTATTGAACCAAAAGTTCAAAAAAGAAAAACAAAAGGATATATTTACGAAGTTCGTGAGTATGTAAGAAATCAAGCAAAGTGGGAAGCGGCAAAAGAATTTTGCAAAGATCGATTATGGGAATTTAAAATAATTACAGAGAAAGAATTAGGAATCTAATGAACAGTTATCCAACTGATGACAATAGTAATCGCATTAGAGGTGTTGTCGATAGAATTATTGGCACTGAAGATGCTGATGACCTCATGGTTGATTTAATGGAAGCTGTCACAAACTCTAGCACCCCTGTTCCAGATGTTGGTAAATATTACGTTTTCGTTTATAATCCAAAAACACCGAATATAAGATATGATCAGAATCCCCTTGTCGCAGTGACTGATGTTTTTAGATGGGGATTCCGTGGTATCAATTTACACATGGGTGGATATCGACAATACACATGGACAGAGGTTGCAGGAAATCTCTATGAAATCTATCCTTATGAGTTAGCAGACGTAAGAGAGATACCTTTTGGCAAAATGTTGCTAAATAGTTAAAAAAGGATATGGCATTTAGTTATAGATATCCAGATGCACAAATAGATAATAGGACAGATTATTTAGAAATAAAAGTCTTGAAATATCAGCCGCCTAATGTTCAATTTCAAAATGATATTGATGAATTATATAATGCAAGACAAGCTAACCAAAATCCATTAGTATCATCACCCTCTGCACTTGTTTCTGCGAAAGAAACATTAAAGAAAGATAAGTTCAAATATGGTAATGGTATTACTCTTGAAAGAGGAAAGGATCAATATAAAAATAAAGAAGAAAGTTTGGGATATGTTTTTTTACCG
>Ga0209348_1000152_pt1 | contig 40676 bp, 30 predicted proteins | sample ETNvirenome_2_30_FD_184065 | JGI IMG/M metagenome (GOLD analysis project Ga0209348, IMG submission 184065) | Marine viral communities from the Pacific Ocean - ETNP_2_30 (SPAdes) (version 2) | ecosystem: Environmental > Aquatic > Marine > Oceanic | place: Pacific Ocean | collected 2013-06-22 | reverse complement strand
ACATCTGTCTGCAAAATGGATCAGACCCTGAGAACCCAAAGGGAAGGCCTTCATATGACCAACCCACATTTGTTGACCTTGAACCAAGGGCAGCTGGCACTAGTGGCGATGGTTACGTTTGGAAATACCTTTATACGATTAAACCATCCGAAATCATTAAATTTGACTCTATTGAATACATACCAGTGCCCGAAAACTGGGGTAAGGAAGGCGAGACTGTTGCAACACAGGCTAATGCTATAGATGGGAAGATCGAAGTTGTTATTGTTAATGATCGAGGTTCTAACTATCAACCAATCTCTACATCTTTTGCCAATGTTCCAATTTTGGGAGATGGAACAGGAGGAAAGGCAACAATTACGGTTGATTCTTTCGGAAAGGTATCTGAGGTATTTGTTACTGACGGAGGAGAAGGATATACCCACGGATCAATACAGTTCTTCCCAGGCGCTCCTGGCTCTGAGTCTGGCGGTGTTCTTGCTAACCTTACCAATACTGGAATAGGAACTACATCTGTTGCAAACTTTAATGTTATAATTCCACCAAAAGGTGGCCACGGATATGACATCTATAGAGAATTAGGTGCATATAGAGCATTATTATATTCCAGATTTGAAACATTAGAAACTAATCCTGATATCATTGAAGGTAATGACTTTGCTAGAGTTGGACTTATAAAAAATCCTACTGTGTTTGGTAGTAATACAGAATTACTAGACACTGCCATGGTGAGTGGACTTAAAGCACTCAAACTTGCTGGAGTTACAACAGCGACTACCTATGCAGTTGACTCTGAAATAACTCAGACAGTTGGTTTAGGATCTACTGCGATTGGATATGTGGCATCTTGGGATAAGGTGACTGGAGTATTAAAGTATTATCAACCAATGGGTCTTGCTTCTAGTGAAACTGGATACAAGATAATTCCATTCACATCTAATCCTGATGCTGGATATGGATTAACAATCACTGGATCATCAGTAGTTGGCTCTATATTATCAATTGATACCAATTACAACGGTGTTAGTACCTCAATAAATAATAGGACTTATCAATTAGGTATGAGTTTTAGTGCTGGTATATCATCAGCAGAATTTAATACCAAATCGGGTGAAATAATTTATATTGATAATCGGACTGCTATTCCTAGATCTGCAAGTCAGAAGGAAGACATCAAAATAGTACTGGAGTTCTAAAAGAAAATGCCACAGAATACCAACTTAAATTCATCTCCATATTTTGATGATTTTAATGAGTTAAAAAATTATCAAAAGGTACTATTCAAACCAGGCTTACCTGTACAGTCTAGGGAACTTACAACACTACAATCTATTCTACAAAACCAAGTAGAAAAGTTTGGTAAGCACTTTTTTAAAGAAGGTGCTGTTGTAATTCCTGGCCAAATTGCATATGATTCAGAGTATACTTGTGTTCAAATTGATGATAGTCATTTAGGTATTCCTGTCTCTCTTTACTTAGAAAATCTCAAGAACAAAAAGATTAGAGGCGAAACTAGTGGTGTTACAGCAAAGGTAGAAACGTATATTACAAATAGAGACTCAGTAAAAGGTGCATATACCCTATACATTAAATATCAAAGCTCTAGTGATACTGATTTCTCAAGAAGAACATTTGCTGACGGAGAAAATCTTTTATTAGAAGAGGATATGAATTATTCTCTATCTAGTATCAGATCTGGTGCTAGTTTTGCAACAACAATTATTTCAAATGCAACTGCCACTGGTTCTGCAGCAAAGATTGCTGCTGGTGTTTATTTCATCAGAGGTTTCTTCGTAACTGTTTCGGATTCCACAGTTATTTTAGATCAGTATGGCAGCACACCTTCATACAGAATAGGACTTCTAGTTAATGAAGAACTCATAACTGCATCTGCCATAGATAATGATCTATATGATAATGCAAGAGGATTCTCAAACTTTGCAGCGCCTGGAGCAGATAGATTTAAACTATCCACAACTTTAATCAAGAAGTCTCTCACAGACTTGAATGATGAGAACTTTGTAGAATTGATGAGAGTTGAAAATGGCGTTCTACAAAAGTTTGTTAAATCAGGAACTAAGATTAACGAAGTTATTAATGATGAATTAGCAAGAAGAACATTTGATGAGTCTGGAAACTATTATATCAAACCATTTCCAATAGTTCCTAAAGAACAATTAAATAACAGAATCGGAAATGATGGTGCATATTATTCTTCACAATTAACACAACAAGGAAATGTGCCTTCTGATGATTTCATGTGTTTGTCTATTGGGCCAGGAAAAGCATATGTTAAGGGATATGAAATAGAAACTCTCAACACTACAACGGTTGATGTTCCTAAACCTCGTACCACTCAAAAGATTGTCAATGAGGCGTTACCATTTAGTGTAGGTAGACAAGTTGAACTTAATCATGTAAGTGGTTCACCCCCAATTGGTGTTGGAACAGATTCTCATGTAAATCTATTCAATAAAAGAACAGTCACAGTTGGTGAAGGCAATGGAACACAAGTCGGTGTTGCCAGAGTTTATGACTTGAAGTTAAAGAATGTAGGTTACGCTGATTCTTCTACTATCTTTGAATCATCTTTATATGATATTCAAACATTCACATACTTACAATTAAACACAGCAACTACTGTACCCCTTCCAGCATATATTGAAGGTCAAAACAGTAATGCTGTAGGATTTGCATACACATCTTCTAACAACTCTAGTCAGATTACTTTATATCAAGTAAATGGACAGTTCCAAGTTGGAGAAGAAATTTTTATCAATGGTGTCACTGCCTCTAGAAGTATTACAGAGGTAGAAGATTATGGCATGGAAGATGTAAAACAGTTAGTAGGAAATGATCCTACTAATTACAAATTTAGTGCAGATGCTGTATTAAATTTGGGTCATCTACTTGCTCCAGTTGCAACTCAATATACAATAAGTGCTAAGTCTGGCGCTGCATCCACTATCACATCTCCAAGTGCAAACTTCGCTAACATTGGAATTAAAACTGGTGATATTATTCAATACAGTGTTTCTGGAAATACTGTACCAACTTTCAATAGTGTTACTGCCAAAACTTCAACATCCATATCTCTTGAAGCAATCTCTGATGTAACTAATGTATGTTCTGGTTCTTTACCATCTGTTGATACAACAGTAAATGATCTATTCAAAGTAACTTTAGAAGTTAAGAATAACTCTAAGGCATTTTTATTCAGTGATTTAACAAAGAATAACGTTGCAAGTGTAGATACAAATGGTGCTGATCTTATTATCAAAAAGTCTTACAACATAACTGTTGCAAGTAATGCCTTTAGTGGAACACTAGAGACTGATGCCGACCTTACACTAGAACCATTTGATGAAGAAGATTATAATTTAACATTCAAGACTACTGGTGTAGTGGAGCCACTTACTAATCAAAAACTTACAGTCAGTGGTAGAACTGTTACTTTATCTGGATTAGATACTGCTTCTGGTGCTGCTGTATTGACAGTAACTTGGAAGAAAGTAAATGTAAAACCAAAATCTAAAGTATTCAAGAGAGCGACAACTTATACAATCAATAAGTCCGCAAAAACCCAGTCAGGCACTGGATTAATGAAGTTAAATGATGGACTTACTTACAATACAAACTATGGTGATAGAGTTCAAGATAGAAGATTATCTTTAGGTGTATGTGATGTTGCATACGTTCTTGCTGTATTAGAATCATCTACTACATCAGATCCACAGTTCCCAGTTCTTCAACTTACCAATCTAAACACAAATATTTTGAATGCCTTACAGGGTGAAGCCATTATTGGTAAAACTTCTGGTGCATCTGCAATATTTGTTTCTACAAATGGTACGAATGAAGTAGATTTTGTGTATCAAAATGAGAATACATTTGAAGTTGGGGAAGAAGTTACTTTTGAGGAGACAAATGTTCAAGGTATAGTTCAAACATTCGTTCCTGGCGATAGGGATATTAGAAATAACTTTACATTCGATCCTGGCCAAAGATTAGACTACGTTGATTTTTCTGCTCTTGAAAGAAAACAGGGATCAGAGGCTCCTACTAGGAGATTGACAGTTGTTTATAATAACTATGTTATTGATGCATCAGATCCAGGCGATTTTGTAACTGTAAACTCATATGATGCCTCTTTATATTCTGATTCTTTACCTATTGTAGGGGGAAGATATGCTTCGGATATTATTGATCTAAGACCAAGAGTTACATCAACAGTTGCTGGTAGAGCTCCTTGGGAATTTAGTGCTAGACAATTTATTCCTGGCTCGTCATCTTCATCTCACATTGTTGCAAAAGATAAATCATTCAATTTGTCATATGATTATTATCTTGGAAGAATTGATAAACTATTTTTAAGTAAGGAAGGTATATTTTCTCTATCTCAAGGTGTACCATCTGACTTACCTAAATTACCAAATACTATTGACAATGCTCTAGAAGTTGCAACAATACAACTTCCTCCATATGTCTATGATACTAGGGAAGTTAATTTAACTCTTGCCAAGTATAAGAGATATAGAATGAAGGATATTGCAACTATCGAGAATAGAGTTAAGAATATTGAATACTATACTTCATTGTCTCTACTTGAGGTAGAAACAGGTTCAATGTCTCTTAAAGATCCTCAGACTAATCTTGATAGATTCAAGTCTGGTTTCTTTGTTGACAACTTCAAATCTGTAACTGGCGGTGATGTAACCAGTAGAAATTACAAAGCATCTATTGATCCAGTAGAAGGCAGATTAAGACCACAACACTACACAACTTCTATCGATCTATTACTTGGATCAGAAGCCATAGTTGGTGCTGCAACGTCTTCAAATCCATCTGCTGATTTCAGATATGCAGAAGATTTGGGTGATACCAATGTCAAGAGAATTGGTGATGTTGTATGTTTAAACTATAACGATACTATTTTCCTAGAAAACAAGTTTGCAACTCGTATTGTAAACGTAAACCCATTTGCTGTTGTAAACTGGATTGGACAGGTCGAATTAAACCCTGCCACAGATACATGGATTGAGACTAGAAGAACTTCCGCAACATATGACATTGAGGGTAGTTTCAACTCTACAATGGGAATTACTGGTGCAGACAGTAACACTGGACTTTCACCTATCGATTGGGGAGCATGGGAAACAACTTGGACAGGATCTAGTTCAACATTTGGCCCTACAATCTACAGTGATACTAAAACAAAACTTACAAGTAGTTCTTCTGTAAGAGGTAAGTATGTTTGTGGTAGAGGTATTCCTATTACTACAACTAAAAATTTCCTTGATACAAAGACTGATTTTAGAGAGCAAACAACTGTAACGACTACAAATCAAACAAGACAGGGTATTCAATTCCGTGTTGGTGAAAGATTTGATACTACAAGTCTAGGCGACAAAGTTGTAAACACAGAAGTTATCGCCACAATGAGATCTAGGAACATTGAATTTGTTACTAGAAGACTTAAGCCAAACACAAGATTGTATCCATTCTTCGATAGTATTGACATGTCGAAGTATGTTGTACCAAAACTTGTTGAAATTACAATGGTATCTGGTACATTTGGTGCTGGTGAAATTGTAGAAGGAAGTCGCCCTAATTCAAATAATGATGCTATCAGATTTAGATTGGCAAATCAGAATCACAAATATGGCCCATATAATAATCCTAGTCAGGTTTATAAACAAAATCCATATGATCCATCATCAACTATCTCATCAACATACTCATCAACCACTACAATTCTAAACGTTGATACAGCGTCATTAGAGTTGCAGTCTGCTTCTGGTTTCTATGGATACATTACCACTGGTATGAAGTTGATTGGTCAGTCTAGTGGTGCTATCGCAACTGTAACTGCAATTAGATTAATTACAGATAAATCAGGAACACTCATTGGGTCACTATTTTTACCTGATCCTACTGTTCCATCTGCACCTACATTTAGCACAGGTACTAAGACATTTACATTATCATCTAGTTCTACCAACGCAACTATTTCAGGATTTACCGATAGTTCAGGTGAGGCAAACTTTACAGCTTCTGGTACATTACAGACTGTAGAGGCATCTACATTAAGAATGAGAAATGCTGATGTACAAAGAATACCTCAGTCTGCTGATAGAACTCTTACAGATACTGATACAAGATTAACAGTAGATCAAACATTTACAAATAGATCTACGACTCAAACAAGATGGGTTGACCCTCTTGCTCAATCATTTGAAGTTCCTGATATTAATGGAGTATTCCTTACTAAGTGTGATGTTTACTTCCAAGCAAAAGATACAAACCAATTACCAGTTACCTTACAGGTAAGAACATTGAAGATTGGTTTACCAACTCAAGAAATTTTGCCATTCGGTGAATGTATTCTTGACCCAGATGAAGTTGTTGTATCAGAAGATGGATCTGCAGCAACAACATTTACTTTCCCTGCACCTGTTTATTGTGAGGGTGGAGGAGAGTTTGCTTTAGTTCTTTTATCTGCATCTAACGAATACTTCGTTTATATCTCTAGGATGGGTGAGGAAGATATTACTACAGTAAATGCTGCAGATTCTGAGAAGATAATTGTATCTCAACAACCTTTACTTGGTTCACTATTCAAATCACAGAACGGTGCTACATGGGATCCTAGTCAGTTAGAAGACTTGAAATTTGAATTATACAGAGCAAACTTTACTCAATCAGAAGGTAGAGTTAATTTCTATAATCCAGATCTAGACATTGGAAACAAACAGATTGCTTCTCTTGCACCAAACCCAATAGACATGCTTGCCAAGAGTGCTGTTATTGGATTAGGAAAGAGTTTGACATCCGCAGAACAAGCTGGATTGACCGAAGGAACAACAATATTCCAACAAGCAAATCCAAACTTTAGTGCAAACTTAACTAAAGTTCTAGGTGCTGTTGGTGTTGGTAGTGATCTTACTATTACTAGTGGTGGTAGTGGATTCGCTGCTACATCTGTTGTTTATTCTAACGTACCTCTTATTTCAAAGTTTGGTAAGGGATCAGGTGCAACTGTCAATCTAACAGTTTCAAATAGAGTAGCTACAGCTGCAACTGTGGCAATAGGTGGAACTGGTTACGCAGCTGGTGATGTATTGACTGTTGATTCATCTAACACAGGTGGATTTGGTAAGGATTTATTACTATCAATTCCAAATAATGTCGGTGTTATTAGTGCCTTCAATACCTTGGTCATTGATAATATACAAGGTGTACCTAAAGTTGATTCCTCATCTGCCATTGTGTATGTTGGTGGAGGTGGAACAAGTGTTGTAAATGGTGGCGCCATTAACTTCATCAACAATATTGCTGATGGATTACATTTCCGTGTAAGACATTCCAACCACGGTATGTACTCCAATACAGATATAGTTTCATTATCTGGAGTTGAGTCTGATATCAAACCAGAGAAGATTACATCTACTATAGATTCTTCCAGTACAGAAGATATTACAGTATCATCTATTGGCATCTTTACTTCCTTTGAAAATATAGAAGTCAATAATTCCAACCCAGGCTATGCCAAACTTGGAAATGAAATTATCAAATATACTGGTGTAACAACTACAACTTCGACTTTGAATAATATCACAAGGTCTATGGATGACACTAAGGCTGGTGATTACAATATTAACGATAAGATATTTAAGTATGAATTGAATGGTGTTTCTTTAAGAAGAATCAATGCTTCTCATAAATTTGAAGAAAGTAATCTATCACAATACCCAATAGATGTTGACCATTACTGGGTTAAAGTGGGTGTCTCAAGTCGTGGAGTTGACAGAGGAACTGGTAACGCAAGTGGATTCCCAGAGTTGTTCTTTAGTGAGACAAAATCTGGCGGAAGTTATGATCAACAATATGTTCAAGTTGGTGTACCATATGGCCCAATGGCAACACAGAATATACCATTCAATATTGTTAGACCTAATGTTGCCACACTACTTCCAGAAGGAACACAGATAGGTGCAAGAATTAGGACATTTAGTGGTAATAGTCCAGACGGAAATCTTCAAGCATTTGTAGATCAGGGATATGAAGAAATATCTCTTAATAGTAATAACTATCTAAGCACTCCAAGAATAATTGCTTCTAAACAGAATGAATTAGATAAGTTAGTTGATTTTGAAGGTAGAAAATCATTTACTCTTCAAACATTCTTGAAAACAGAAGATTCTAAAGTAAGTCCTATGATTGACTTGGATAGAGTCAACATGATTACTGTGATGGATAGAATCAACTCTAAGGTATCAGATTACGCAACAGATAGAAGAATAAATTCTATCGATCAAGATCCTAGTGCTGCGGTTTACTTATCTAAAGTCGTGAGTCTTGAGAAGGCGGCTGATGGATTGAAAGTTATGTTTGATGCTTACAGACATTCTACTAATGATATTAGAGTTATGTACAGAATATTCAGAATTGATGCTCCACCACAGTATCAGTTATTTGAACTATTCCCTGGCTTTGATAATCTAGATTCTGAGAGCAGAGTTATAGATCCAGCAAAAAATAGTGGTAGACCAGACAGAAGAGTTCTATCATCTGCGACTGCTGAAGATTATAAGGAATATGAATTTAACGCTTCTAACCTTCCACAGTTCAACGGATTCCAAATTAAAATTATAATGTCAGGAACTAACTTTGCTTATGTTCCTAAGATCCGTGACTTGAGAGCAATAGCTTCTATCTAATGAACAAAATAAAAGTAAAAGATAGTGGATTTCTTTATAGAGATGAAGAATCAGGTGCAATATTGAATTGCTCTGATGCTGAATATAATAGTTACCTTAAGTTGAAAGAAAAAAAGATGAAAGAGGTAAGTGAAATGGACAAACTAAAAGATGATGTTGATGAACTTAAAGATATGATGAAACTAATTTTAAGCAAATTAGATAAATAACTAAAACCTCCCTTTGACAGATGACAGCAAGGAACATCAATTTAGTTTTAGATCAAGGTGTGGATTTTGAAGCAACTTTCACCATCAGAAATGAAGATGCAAGTTCTTTAAACTTAACTGGTTACACTGGAGAAGCTAAGATAAGGAAGCACCCTGCTGCCACAAAATATAATTCTTTTATTGTATCATTCCCCAACAGAGTGAGTGGACAGATAAAAGTTGCATTGGCTAGCACAACAACGGCTACCATAGAAGGAGGGAGATATGTGTATGATCTAGTTCTTACGTCGCCCAACTCGTATAAAACTAGACCAATACAGGGAAATGTGTTAGTAATTCCAGGCGTAACATAATGGCAGATTACTTAGTAACCCTTAACGAACCTGGCAAATACAATGTCGGTGTAGACTATGAGATTCCCTCAAAGTCTATCCAGTATGGTAATATCATAATCGGAAAAAGTCCAGCTCAAGATGGAACTGAGACTACATTTTCCTTAACTGATCAAGGAGCTCCATATAGTCCTAACAATAATCAACAACTTATTGTTACTAAGAATGGCCTATTTCTAGATCCATCAAGTGATTATAATATTTCTGGTGATCAAGTTGTTTTTACAACTCCTCCAGCAATAAGCGATGACATAGTAATGATTGCTCTTGCTGCAGCTGCAGATTTAACAAGAACAGTAAACTATGTTATTGATAGTGGCAGTCTACCAATGCAAACTGGAGACAAAGGTAAACTTACGATAGATGTTACTGGAGTCATAGAAAACATTAGAGTTCTATCAGATCAAACTGGTGATATAGTTCTCGATATTGGTAAAGCATCATTTGCAGACTATCCCAATTTTAATAGTATAACTGCTGGGCAAAGAGTTCAACTTACGAATACTAATAAATACTTTGATGATGTCCTAAATAATTGGACGACTACGATTACAGCGGGAGATATCCTCCGATTTGACGTAATCAGTGTGAATCAGATTAGAAGATTACTAATCTCTTTAAAATTAAAATTATAAATAACAATAGTTCTTAACGTTCTAGACCCCTAGAGGTAGTTTTTCAATGGCATTACTCGTTCCTAATATTGGTGAAATTGAGTCGCTACGTTATCTGATTGCTCAGAATAACTTTGTCGCAGATTTAGAAGATACATCACCGCGAAATCTTGTGTTAAAACTTTTCACAAGTAACACAACTCCTGCCGAGGGAGATGTTCCGTCTGCAACAGCATACTTTGAACCCTATATTGACGGAAACGTTAACGGTTACGGTACTACTGCAAATACTGGTTATCCTGTTTGTGTAAACAACAGAGCTGATCAGGATTATAACCAGCAGTATGGTATCTTGTTAAACGGATCTAGATGGGTAATTAAGAACGTTGGTAGTGGTACAACTGCTACATATCCAGAACAGACTTTCACTTTCACTGGCCCTGCTGGTAATATCTACGGATATTATGTAACTAGAGCAAATAACATGCCTGTCGCAGTACAGGGTGTTGTACACGGTGCAAGCGTTGGTATTGGAACTACAGTTACTAAGGGTAACAACACAGACCCATGTATCGGTATTGTTGGTAACTCTTACATCACCATTGACCCACAGGTTAGCATCGACGATCTAACACTTGGTCAATTCGTTGCTGGTAACGCTGGTGTTGCTACAGGAACGAAGATTATAGGTATCGACAGAAGTTACAGAACAATTTACATTGACAAACCACTAGTCGATAACATACAGGTTGCTACCGACCCATCAGTTACATTCAGCTTTGGTAAAATTTCTATTACCAACCACGGACTTAAGGCTGGAGACATTCTTTATGTTAACGCTGGTACTGGTAACACAACTCTCGAATCTAATGTTTACACCGTATTCGATGTGCCTAATGCAGACGAGTTTGTAACAACTCCATCATTAAGTGCAACTTCTAATGGTGTTCTTGGACTTAACACTGCGACTCTTTACAGTTCTATCATGTACGCTGAAAGATTCACAAACGGCCCATACAACATTCAGAACAACGGAGACCAAATCAAGATTACTCTAAACGTCGCACTCGACTAATAGAAACACTAAATATCAATATGTGGACTCTGCTTTATAATTAAGGCAGGGTCTTTTTATTCGGGGATCTCCTTGACCGTATACACCTATGACAATACGAAGATAGATGTATTCACTACATTTAACGGTGGAGATATCACCGTGGGATCTAGTGAGAATATTGACTATGGCGATATTATAGACAATGTAGAACCCGAAAGAGACGAGAATTTTTTCTTTGTAAATGATCGCGGATTAATTACTGCAACAGCAGATGTATTACCGTTTGGAACAATAGATGTAGAAGATGGAAGAGATGAGTTCGGTAGATCGAGAGCTCAGTGGATTCCAGAGAACGCAAATACTGTACTGTTTGATGTAAATGACGCAGCACTAACCAGCCCTGTCAAGGTTTGGGTTGGTACTGGTACAATTCAAGAGATTGGTTCTGGACTCGAAAGAGTTGTCATACCAGATCTCGGAGCGGCAGGAGCTGTCATCTTCATCCCATCTGGGACTGCAAGCGAATCTATATCAAAAGCGAACTACGATGGTTCTGGTGTTATTGCCAAGTCTGGCTTATCAGTAACCGATCTAGACCAAGTTTATCCTTACGATGGTAGTGGTACATTAAGTCTAAGTGGTACAACTACAACACCTTATAATGAGGCATATCTCCCTGTAATCAAGAACGCATTTAGAGCGAAGGGTGGAGATACTAGACTATTTGACGTTGAGAAAGTTATATACAACTACGCCAGAAGTATATCTGACGTATTCGAGAAAGAAGATAACGGCACAATTACAGTTAGAGAAGGAGCATCCTTCGATAATCTCGATGTTACATTCGACGAGATTATCACAGATCCTCTTGCGAAGGAGAGATCATTCTCTGACGAAGATCAGGTAGAATTTGTAAGTTACGGAAATATAGTAGACACACCTACATCTGCTGAAGATTACGGTGTAATAGAACAACAATTACAAGGCGGATTATTCCTTGATGAGTATCAGGCAACGAATGTTGGTGTCAGAGATGCCATTGTCAGATCATATCATGGTGCTGGTACATTCAAGAAAGAAGGTGTTGCAGAAGAAGATCGTTTCTTTGCATTTGCTGGATCTGGTACACTCAATGTATCTGGAGAGAACTTCTTCAGTCAGGCTCCACAAAGCACATTCTTCGGTCTTGAGGGTGAGGTTGCCATATCTGGTAGTGCAGATGAGGCGTTCGTCCCTGCAACTGTTGATAACACCGTCCTCTTTGATATCTCTGGAACTGGTGCAGAAAGTAGAAATATACTACCAACTACAAGAAAGGCTCTACTTAGACCTTCTGGTTCTGTATCTGGTATTAAACTTACTCTTGGTGTCGGTGCGAGAACTGTACTATTTGATGTCAGTGGTGCTGCAACCAATATTCAAATTGCCAAGGATTACGAGAATACAAACCTCTTCGATATTACTGGAGAGATGGAACAGGGAGTTCCTGTATACACTCCTTCTTGGGTATCACCTCTTGGAGATCAAACAACACAAGAATACGATTGGGGTCTTATTGCTGCCACTCCTACTCAACCTTCAGAGGATTGGGGTGTCATCAATACAAACGACGAGACTATTGCCAAGTCAGCGGAGAACTGGGGATTCTTACTTCCAGCGTTCAACTACGTTCAACTTGGCGGAGAACACTATCCAAACCTCGATTCCCTATCGAAGGCAGACACATCACTCACCAGACAGACTGTTGGATTTACAGGAACAGCAACGTTCCTACTTTCAGAAGATCTCAGTATTGCGTCTGCAATTTCTTACGAGTCTTCTGGTATCACTGGTATTGCCACATTCAAGGCTGGTATCAATATCAGCGGCGCAAACTGGTTCAGTCAGGCTCCACAACACACAGTCTTCGGTGAGGAAGGTCAATTTACAATACTCGGCACTGGTAATGAGTCTATTACACCAACCACCGAGATTGGATCTGGTTCACTATTCACTATTGGTGGTGCAGTCGAATCCAGCACAAAGGCATACCTACAAGGAGATTACTCATATCTTGGTGGTACTGCTGGTCAAGTATTTGCACCACATATCACCGCTGTTGGTGTTGCCACACTCAGTCAAGGTAGAGAACCAGGCCAGACATACTCCAGAATTATTCAGCTTCCTCCAGATGAGTTTGGTGGAACTATCTCTGTTGTTGGATTTGCTACTGGTGAGAAGAACACAGATTCTTACAATGAATCTTCTATCTTCTATGGCGATGTCAATGAGGATTACGGTAACATCACCAATGATCCAGCATACGGATTTGGACTTAACGTACTTGGACAGGCTTCTGGTACTGAGACATATGATGGTGAAACAGACACCTACGACCAAGATGTCACATTCTCTGCTGGTGGTCTAACATTTGACCAAGGTTCTGGTGGAGTTCTTATCCTACCATCCTTCGATAAGACTAGTCAATATGGAATCAACTTCTCCAATAATGTTGTATCTGACAATTGGGGAACACTTGGTATTGCTTCTATTGGTGGGCCAAAATACGATCAATTCCTATATCCAAATTACACTGGATTCAATTCACAGGAAATCGACAAGGGTTACGACGATCATGGATTCATCAACGAAGATGCTCCATCTCAATCCAGATTCCCATTCGGATCTCTCGAATTCAAGAAAGATCTCGATGCGAAGAAGGTACAGTACATCCCATCATGGCCTGGTTCTGGTACAATTACCGTTTCTGGTATCGGTGCAGAGAGAGTTGCTGTTGCAAGTAGTACAACATCTCTATTCGACTTTGTTAGTGGTGCTGAAGAGAGGTATATTGCTCAGACTCCAGAAGGAACAGTTCTATTCGATATCTCTGGTATTGGATCAGAGAGAAAAACAAATGCATTTGTTGGATCTGGAGATCTTACTCTCTCAAGAGGAGTTGGAATTACCACTTACTCAAGAGTTATCGATCATGTTTCTCCTGTTGGTATCCAGACATTTGTTGGAAGTGCTCTTGTTGCATCCAGTTTCGATCCACCAGAAGGAACTTACCTACACATCTTTGGAGACGGATACTCAGACCTCAAGGTTGGATTTGCTGCTCAGTCTTCCAAGGCTGTTATGCGTCTATCTGGGGAACTGGTTCATCCACAGATCGACTACACACCTCATTATGGTATCGACAGAAATATCGGTATCGAAACAGGTATTACAATCTTGCCTGGTGGTGGCGGTGGAGAATACGGCGATCCTGGCATTGTTACTACAAGGTTCATTCCGAAGTACAATGGCGATACTCCAATACTTACATTCAGTGGACGTTCAATATCCAGAACAAACGCACCTATCACAACTCACGGTGTTATATACGTTCTTGGTATTGGTACAGATGGCAACGGTGTCATCGACGATCAAACTGGAATCGGAGATCTATCTGGTGTCGAGTTTGGTGCGAAGGAGAGATTCGTACCAGCGACTGCTATTGGTCGTGGTTCAATCTTCTTCGACTTCCTTGGCACTGCACCAAATACATTCCAACAAGTTTACGGATACTACGGAGACGACAGAGATCCAGGCACATCTGGTCAAATCACTATTCGTCAGGAAGGTGGTGTTGGTACAATCGAAAGTATCATCAGAATTTACAAGACAGATGGTACTGGAGCATACACTTACGAAGGTGCTGCTCAAGACGAAGCAACAACATTCTCCGAAGTTGGTTCTGGTTCTCTATTCGCAGTTGGTGGAATATCAGAAACCAAAACATCTGCCGAGTTGGTTGCTGGAACATCCATATTCAATGGAGCGGCCGATGCTGCCTTCTCTGCTCAGACTCCAGAAAATACAGCAACACTCACAGTGTCTGGAGAGGCAGGCGCCTTGCGTCAGAGAGAATACGATGGATCTGGAACCATCACTCTCAGCAACGACATCAAGGTTGTTACTGGAATCAGGATTTCACTCGACGGTTCTGGTACTCTCTTTGGTCTTGGTTCTGCTGCAGAGGCAACAGTCGAACCATCTGCTGCAAGGGCAGTCCTTACAGAAATCAGTGGTGCTGCGGAATACAGACCAATCCAAGTATTCCAAGACTTTGTTCCATCTGGAACACTCACACTATCTGGAGAACTTACACATCCAGATATCGACTTCACTCCAGCATACACAGGTCTTGGAGTTGCGACCCTATCTGGAACAGCTTTACAGAAATTTGTTGGTACAGAAATCGCTTCTGGTATTGCAACACTTTCTGGATCTGCAATACTCAGATTTACAGCAGACGATCTCGAAGGAACAGTTCTCTTCGACACCAAAGGTGCTTCTGCAATTACCAAACTTCATTGGTTATACTCACCAACTGCATCTGGCATTACAACAATATCTGGAATTGCAGCTACAAGAGAAATCCAAAACTATGGTTACTACGGAGACGACAAAGATCCAGGCACATCTGGAACATTTACATTCTCCAATACACCTCTCGTACATCCAGACATTCGTTATATTCCTTCGATTGGTATTGGTGTTGCAGTCCTTTATCAGATCAGTGGATCATGTACCGAATCCTTCTCCTTCGCCAATTACGAGACTCAAGGAAGATTCAAAGGACTTGCAAGTGTTAAAGAATCCTTCGGTAGAGCAACTTATGTTGGTATTGGTCAGGTTAACACCTTCGGAGCTGGTCAAACAGAATTGGCAGTCTTCGAGGAACCAAGAACCTACGTTGTTATTATCTAATTCTATAAATAACTGGAGAAGCATAACTATTTGACATAGATTTATGACAAAGCAGGTTCAATTTAGAAAAGGAACGACAGCTGAACACTTCAACTTTACTGGAGCTCTAGCAGAGATAACGGTAGATACAGACAAGAATACAGCAGTTGTTCACGACGGATCAACTCCTGGCGGATTTGAACTTGCGAAAGCAAGATGGACGTTTGTATCTGGAACTTATACTCTTGGTACAAACCAGAAATATACAGTTGATTCACAAAATACACCAGGCGGTTTTGATTTAACCATGCCAACTCCTCGTGCGGTTGGTGACTGGGTATGGATCGAAGACTTTGCGAATTTCTTTAGTATTCATCCTGTTAATGTGGTATCCACATTTAGTTTTGAGAATGGACATTTAGTTAGAGAATCTTCACCTTTCATCATGGACGTTTCGGGTGCGTCAGTGACCTTTATCTGGAATGGAACTCTTTGGAAAGTATTCAATAATAGGGCAAGTTAACAATGGCACTTACGCTAAGTAACTCAATTTCTGGACAGTTTGACCCCTCTGAATCGTCGGGTTTTTTCGTGTATGCTCTCAGAAGAGATGCAGACGATATGCTCTACTTCTCAAAAGTTAGTGCTGCTTCAACAGAATTAGGAGAATTCTATCGTAACGATGGAACTGCTATACCAGAATTCGGTGATGGTATTGATTATGGTTGTTATGATGTTGGTGTTGGTAAAACATCAGTTATTCGTAATGATATTGCAACTGAGAAAAAACTTGTAGATGATCCGAATGATAAATACCAACAGATTCGCTTTGACCGCAGAAACTTATACTATTACATAGACGATGATGGCTTTTTCGTTATAAGATTCAATGGGCCTGACTATGCCTATAACAGCATTGGGCCAAAGTAAAAAAATCCCCCTCAGATAATTACACGGAGAAAAAATGGCTGAGTTTAGACTTGGAAGAGTAAAATTCAACTGGACAGGTGATTGGACAGTATCCAAAAGCTACTTAATTGACGACATCGTTAAATTTGGTGGTAATACTTATGTGGCTATCACAAACCACACATCTACCGCAAGTACCAGTAATTTTTATTCTAACGACCTTGGAAACTGGAATCTTCATATCGAAGGTTTGGAACAAAAAGGTTTATGGAGCGCTGGTGTCTACTATCGCGTAAACGACCTTGTTACTTTCGGTAACGTTGTTTATAGAGTTACAGTTGCTCACACATCAGAAGGAACTTTCATCGACGAGACGAAAGTTGTAGAGTACGTCAAAGGATTTAAAAACGAAGGTGAGTGGGATAATTCCACAGAATACCAATCAGGTGACGTTGTAAACTACAACGGATCTTCCTACGTTGCAATTACTACTTCCGCTGCTGGTTTCCAACCTCCATCATATTTGGGCATTGCTACAGACCCTTCTGCAAAATGGAGTATCTTATCCGACGGTCTTGCTGGTGCGGCTTCAACCTATACTGAGGGTACATTTTTTAGGGGCGATCTCACACAGTATGGTGGTAACATCTACCGTCACACATTAGGTATCACAACCAACGTTTCTCCGTTACAAGTTGGTTTAGGATCTATTGGTGATGCAAGATACAATGGTAATGAAGTTTGGGATTTATTAGTCGGTGGTGTTAAGTTTACAGGTGGTTTCTCCACTACCTTTACATATCATCCAGGCCATATTGCAAGATACGGTTCAGACTCTTATATTTCAATTGGTAACTCACACACCAATATACTTCCTACAGCTGGTATTGGAACTTTCTGGGAAGTACTTGCTTCTGGAGATTCATCTGCTGCTCTTAATACTAAGGGTGACTTACTTACATACAACGGTGGTAATCAAAGAATCGGTATTGGTTCCACAGGTTACGCACTTGCAGTTCAGTCAAATGGACTACCTGGCTACGAGATTGTAGGTAATCAGACAAGAATTTACTATGTTGACTCCGAAGACGGAATCGACACAAACAACGGTCTTGCACCTAACCTAGCGTTCAAGACTATCAAACAGGCTTGCGTTGCTGCTCGTCCTAAGACCAATATTACTAATATGGTCTATACCGCATCTACTGGTGTGGCAACAGTTACAGCTCCTGGCCATGGACTCCTAAACACTGGTACGTTCGTTCAGTTACAAGATATTCAGTTTGAGTGTCTATCTGGAGGTAATGTATTCAATATCTTGGGCATGGTATTCAACGGTGCAGTTGGTATTGCAACCGTTACTGCTATCGGTCTTGGTGCTGCTCCTGAGATCGGAATTGGTGCAACTGTAAGACTTAGAAACTTATCTGTTTCTTACACTGGTTCTGCTCAGTTTGCTCATACATTCCAGAGCGCAACAGACGATGCTATTCAGTCTGGTGGTAATTATGACCACACATTCAACAGTTGTGCAACAGGTGGTGTACAAGTTGTAGGTGGATCTGCTATCACTCCAACAGGTGCGACATATAACGCTGCCAGTGGTGAGTTTGTAATGACACTTAACGGTCATAGTTTATCAACTTCCGATAAGGTTACTATTTCTAACGATGCGTTTACGTTCACTTGTACAATGAACAACAACGCCACACAGAAGACTTATCCTCGTGCTGGAAAAGACCCTGCTGTAGGACAACAGTTAGCTATTACAGGTACAACAACTAATACATTTACTGTAAACGTTGGTACATCTCCAATCGTCAACCACAAACCAACTGCGGTTTCATACAACCAGACAACTGGTGATATGGTTTGTACAATTGGGCCACACACATTAACAACTGGTACATCTGTTAAGTTAGCAACAGAAGGTATGGTATTCCGTTGTTCAATGGACGGATACACAACTGATCACCCATATCCTAGACAGGTTGCTGGTGACGGTTCTCCTGACCCTGCATACAACACTGCTCTAAACATTACAGCTGTAACTGCAAACACAATTACAATTAATGTTGGAACTGCATCTGACAACCAGACCATTGTTGGTAAGTTCCCTGCTGTACATACTCAAGGTACATATGAGTTCCCAGTTTCCGCTGTCCCTGATGCAAACTCAATCGCAATCAACGTCGGTGTTTCAACTGTTAACTATGCTTACCAATCTGGTGGTACTGCGTTTGTTGGTCTAACAACAACCAAGTATCCTGATAAGGTTGCTAAATCTTACTACGAGGTTCTTGAAGTTCAAGACGTTAATACATTCAAGACTAACGTTGGTATTTCATCTATCAACCACACATATGTTGAAGGTGGACAAGTAACAGACTTAACCCCTGCTATCTTGAAACTATCTGCTTCACAATTCTACGAGCAGTTACCAATCACAGTTCCTCCATTCACATCAATTATCGGTAACGCATTGAGAGCATCTCAAGTTCTACCGAAAGATGGAACATCTGACGATTCTACAACTCCAAACCGTAGATCACACATGTTCAAGTTGTCTGATGCTACAACCATTCAGGCGATCTCCATGAAAGGAATGGAAGGATTCCATTATGATCCTAATGCTCCTCTTGTTCTTGATAACTCTAACTTAAGAACTGGTATTGGAACAACTGCATGTGGTGTATTCATATCATTGAACCCAGATTCACCAATTAGTAACAAGTCACCTTATGTTAAGGATTGTACTTGTTTCTCTGACCCTGCGACTGAGAGTGGCAGATTCGGTGGTGGTGCTGTTGGTGTATTCATCGATGGTGGAGTACACGATGTCGGTGCGAAATCAATGGTGTTCGACGCCTTCACACACGTTTCATCAGACGGTGCTGGATTCATTCTTGATAAGGGTGCAATTTCAGAAATCGTTTCCTGCTTCACATACTACGCTAAGTGGGGCTACTACTCAGGTGGTGGATCAAGAATCAGGGGTGTTGGTGGAAACAACTCTTACGGAGACTACGGTGTTATCTCATCTGGTTTCTCAACTGATGAAACTCCAAGAACTGCAAAAGTCTTCGGTGACTTAATGAGTGTTCAAGGAACAACTAAGGCTGGAACAGTTTCAGTCGGTGCTACAATGTTCGGACAGACATCTAAGGCGACTGGATGGATGTTAAACGATCAGATCGCTGCTGATAAGATCTACTTCAAGTATCAGTCTGGTTACGGTAATGTTGGTCTTGGTACAACTGGATTCGTGGACGGAGAAATCGTCTGGTTCGGTGCTAATGCTGAGTCAAGTTCTGGTATCGGTTCAATTATAGTCGGTGCAGCTGCTTCATCAACAACTGGACAGAAAGGTACAATCTTAGAAGTTGACGAGACATCTGGAACACTTCTAATCGGTGATGCTATCGGATTTAAAACTGACCTTTACGGTGCAGACGATAGATTCTACATCATCAACACAATCACGGGCGTATCCGTTGCATCTACTTACTACGAGTGGCGAGCTGGATCAAACGCTGGTGTGGCAACGGTATTCAACAACCGTGCAACTCTAACAATATCTCCTGAGAAATCAGTAGGTACATGGGATACTAGAAACTTAGGTGCTGGTAACGGATCTGACATTGAAATCAGAACACTGTTCTCACAGGCAAGACTAACAGGACACGACTTCCTCGCAGTTGGTACTGGTAACAAGACTGAAACTGGATATCCAAACGTCAACTTGGCAAACGTAATTCAAGGTAACGAGACTAACGTATTCGGGCCAGGTAAGGTGTTCTTCGTATCAACCGACCAAGGTGGTAACTTCCGAGTTGGAGACTTCTTCTCCGTTGACCAGTTGACTGGTCGTGCAACATTGGATGCTTCTGCGTTCAACCTTTCTGGTTTGACAGAATTGAGACTTGGTGCGATTGGTGGTCAGGTCGGTGAGGCGATCAACGAATTCTCCTCTGATGAGACACTCGCTGGTAACTCAAACACTGCATGTCCTACAGAATTTGCGGTTAAGGGATTCTTAACTCGTGGTTCAATGGGAACTAAGGCAATGACACCTCCTGTTGGTACAACTGGACAAAGACCTGGCGGTATCGACGATGAGTTCAACACTGGTGCTTTAAGATTCAACACCACATTAGGTGCTCTCGAATACTACAACGGTACAGCATGGATTCAGCCAGGTGTTGAAGCATACAGTACAATTTCAGGCAGTACAACTGTTGACGCTGGAACTAACTACTTCGTCAACACAAATGGTGGTGGTGTTACTGCAACACTTCCAGCATCTCCTGACTTAGGTGCTAAGATTACATTCTTTGACGTTGCTAAGACATTTGATAGTAACGCATTGACAGTTTCTCGTAATGGAAAATTAATTCAAGGTGACGCTGCAAACCTAACTGTTAACACAGAAGGTGCTGCATTTAGTCTTGTATTCTCTGGTGATTCATATGGTTGGAGAATCTTCTCCATCTAATGTTTGACGATCTACATCATGATAATTTTTTACCATATATCGAGATATTAAATGGCCAACTATAGATCCTATAGACAAGTAAGATCAGACCAAATAACTTCGGGGAGTATCAATTCCGCGAAGTTACAGGCTGGTGTGGCTCCTAGATATTGTGTCAAACATATACACGGTCATCCTTGTTATTGTACGCCTGGATGCTGCTGTAATTGGCAAGTACCAACTGGAGTTGAAAAAGTAACTTTTGAACTCTGGGGTGCTGGTGGTAATGGTAATGGTGCTTGTTCTTGTGACAGATGCCAACATTATCAAGGTGCCGCTGGTGGAACATATAATACAAAGACAATCTCTACTACTGGTGGATGTCAATATACTGTATGTGCTGGTGGTGTTTACAGATGTTGTTCTAGAGAGTGTAATGGTTGCATAGGATGTTCTTCTTATGTAAACGGTTACAATCTTTCTAACTTCTGTGCTCAAGGTGGTGCAAGAGGTTGTGCAAACGGCGATTGGTCGGTTGCTTGTACATCAAGAAACTTCTGTTGTGTATCGCCAGGTCAGTGGGGAGGAGACTTTGCAATGGCTCCGCACCAAGATGGATTCTCAGGTCACTGGGATTGCCATTGCGGCCCTAGTATCACTACTGAGTGTACATCAGGTGCTCCATTCTTAACATCAAGTACAGAAAACACCGCTGTACATTGTTGGATACGTTGTGGTTGTTGGACTGCTCCATACGCAACTGGTGGAAAAGGTGGACAAACACAATACTGTGGTAATGGCCACTGTGGACAGGGCGGTCAAGGCGGCTCTGGAGTTGTAAGAATCACTTACGTCTAAAAAAAGGAAATCAATGGCAAGTTATTCATCATACAAAAAGATAAACGGAGATCAGCTCGCTGATGATTCTCTGAACGCAGCAAGTTTTAGTGATTCACCGAACTCCACATATGGCGTAAAGTGGTTCTATGGAACCCCAGATAGATGTTCGCCAGGTTGTTGCTGTAATTGGTCAGTTCCAACAGGTGTTCAAAATATGTGGGTTCAGGCTTGGGGTGCTGGAGGAAACGGTACTGGTGCGTGTTCTTGCGACAGATGCCAAAACTTTAACGCTGCTCAGGGTGGATACTACAACAGTAAAATGATTACAACCAGTGGTGGTTGTTCATATACTGTATGTGCTGGTGGAGTCTATAGATGTTTATCTAGAGAGTGTTATGGATGTACAGGTTGTTCCTCATATGTAAATGGAGCAAACTTGTCAAACTTCTGTGCATTTGGAGGATGTAGAGGAAATGCATCTTCTGGTTGGTGGTGTGCATGTAGTTCTGTAAACCCATGTTGCTTACAACCAGGCAATAATGGTGGAGATTTTGGAATAGGAAACCATTCATCTGTTTGGTCTGCTTCCAGATATGATACCTACAGAGGTTGGTGTCATTGTTATCAGTATGCTCATTCACCAACATCTGCACCGTTGATTGGTTCATCAGCTTATCAGTCATTGAGAAGTTGCTGGATTCGTTGCGGTTGCTGGACTGTTCCTTACGGACATGGTGGAATGAACGCAACTACTACATATTGTGGTAATGGTCACTGTGGACAGGGCGGAACTGGTGGTGGCGGCCTAGTCAAAATTACATACTTCTAAGGAAAAGAAATGGCAAGTTATTCATCCTATAAAAAAGTTGCTAATGATAGAATCGTCGATGGTAGTATACCATCATCAGCGGTTGCATCAGGAGCTTTTTCTAACTGGTGTGTAAAATGGTTCTACGGACAAACTAACGTTTGTAACCCAGGCTGTTGTTGCAACTGGCAAGTACCATCAAATGTAACTCGAATGACTATCGAGGCTTGGGGTGCTGGAGGAAACGGACACGGAGAATGTAACTGTAACCGTTGTGGTAACTGGTTCGGTGCTGGTGGAGGTTTCTATAATACAAAAACTATTAGTACGACTGGTGGATGTCAATATACTGTATGTGCTGCTGGTACATATCGTTGCTGTTCTAGAGAATGTGTAGGATGCCATGGTTGTTCATCTTATGTAAATGGATACAACCTTTCTAACTTCTGTGCATTTGGTGGTGCTAGAGGTTGTTACACTAACTCTTGGCCTTCAAGTTGTTACACTCAGTTTGAGAGATGTTGTTTCTCTCCTGGCGCTATGGGTGGAGACTTCGGTATGGGAACTCATGCTGGTGCATCATACAGAGCAGATGGTTGGGATTGTCACTGCTTCTATAACAACGATGCGATGCCTACAGGTGCTCCATTTATCGGAACTCTTGGTGTTTCATATGGTGTTAGACAGTGTTGGATTCGTTGCGGTTGTTGGACTGTTCCTTATGGACACGGTGGACAAGGTGGTATCACTTCATACTGTGGTAGTGGCCATTGTGGACAAGGCGGACAAGGTGGAGGAGGACTCGTTAAGATCACTTACGTCTAAACCGAACAAGAAAATTTTTCAAAAGAGGGTTATAGACCCTCTTTTTTTATAAATAGTGCCGAAGGAGTAAACCCGAAGAAATCCGCAATGGCAACAAAAATTATCGAAAAGTCATGGAAGTTAAATCTTCCTAACAGTTTCTTAGTAGATCACTCATTTAGTGATGCAAAGCAAAGAGACCAAACATACGACGGCCCTGACAAGATCTATTTACAGATTGGTGCAGATGGCAAAGAAAAGTATGGCCCACTTACAGAAGACGACATCGCAGATGGTCGTCCAAAACCAGCTGACGTAGTTCAGTGGTATGAAGTTGACTGTGCAGCAAGTGATTTACATACACTTATCTGTCAACTTAGAGGCCCAGTTATCAACGAAAAAGAAGAAAGTCGTGACTTATCTGAGGATGTACCTCATCCAGGCTCACCAGACATGACTTCTGATGGATATGAAAGATTTACATATGGTTCTGTCTTGTATCCAGATGATATTTACAACTTTGAATCTATCGTAGTTGCAAACCCAGGCAGTGCTGGCCCAAATGATATCTCAATCCAAGCATTTACAGCCAAAGAAAAACTCAATGGTGTAGATGAGGACAAGACATGGGATATGGTTAGAGCTCATAGAAACAGAGAACTAACTAATAGTGATGGTAAGGTTACGGAAGATATGCCCGATGATCTTAAGACCAAATGGAAAACATATCGTCAGACCCTAAGAGATCTTCCTAACAAAATGTCAGCTGCTAATGTTCATCCAAACATTGCAGATATGATGTTCCCAATACAACCAGACTATGTGGAACCAACAAAAGATCCTGGCGAAGGTGATGGAACAGGAAATAAAGCATGGATGCCTCCAGGCTAATTCAAACATATATAAATTAACTATCAAGATCTCCATATGGGGATCTTTTTTATTATGTTTGAAACTAATCCACTCAACAGTTACAACTTAAAAGTACAGAGAGTTTACGATCACTCTAAAGCTCCCAATAATGATAAGGGATTTATCTGGAGAAAAGTATTTGTAATAGATGATTTTTATCAGAATCCAGATGAGATAAGGGAATATGCTTTGTCGTGTGAACGTAAAACTGAAGAGGAATATTGTGGTGCATTGGTAGGCACTAGAGTAATGGAAGATAGGCAAGACATGAGAGATAAACTTAGACCAGTATTTTCTACTCTCTGTAATCAAAAAGAATGGAATAATTTAGAATATATTGATGAGGAGTTCCAAGATAAATGGGATAATATGAAGTTTATGGTGAACCATACAACTCATGATGATATTATGGCTAAATTCACTAACACTGTTTATTGTTATACTCATCATAAAGATAGTATAGGATCTAAATGGGCTGCTCTAGTATATTTGAATAAAGGTGATGAGTGTATTGGAGGTACAAATTTCTATAGACAATGGGAAGAACATGCTTATGGTTACGATTACGACATGAGAAAGGATTTGATGTTTACAAGTGAGATGAAATATAATAGAATGGTACTATACGAATCCAGACAAACACATGGGGCTATCCTAGACAGAACGATGTTTAAGGAATATCCTCGTCTGGCACAGGTATTTTTTATGTGACTATATAGTACAGGAATTATGAAAACTATGAGATCGAAGGCGTTTTTTGTTAATGGTGGAGCGGGAAGAGTAATAAGTTCTATCCCTGCTTTTGAAAAATATGCAGAGACAAATGATGATTTTATTATTGTATGTGAGGGTGGAACAGACTTCTACAAAGGACACCCAACACTAGATGGTAAAGCGTACGATCACTGGCATAAAAATCTTTTTCAAGAACATATTAAACACAGAGACTGCGAGAGTCCAGAACCATACAGAAATTGGTATTACTATAACCAAAAGTGCAATCTTGCACAGGCTTATGATATGGAGATCAATGGATTAGATGAACCTAGAGAGTTACCTAAACCAAAGATCGAACTCAATAAAGTAGAGGTTATCAATGGATATAATATTGTACAAGAGATTAAATCGGTAACAAAAAAAGACAAAGTAATAGTTGTTCAACCATTTGGTAGATCTATTTCACAAATGGGCGAATTTCTTGCAGATCCTTCTTCAAGAAGTATGCCTTTAACAGGTGTTTGTGATATAATAAATCAACTCAAAAAAGATTACGCAGTAATTATTATGAGTGAGTTTCATTTTTCTGTGGAGGAAGATGAAGAGAATAGTAGATACCCTGTTGCTAGACCTCAGATCCCAGATATGAGAACATGGGCTGCAGTAATAGAAGTTGCAGATCATTTCTTAGGGTGTGATAGTATGGGTCAACATATGGCAAGAGCTCTCGATAAAACTGCAACTGTAGTGATTGGTTCTACATATCCAGAGAACATCAGTTATCCTGGCCATAAGGACTTTGATATTATTGATGTAGGCGATGGACGTAGAGAATATGCACCTATCAGAATTACTCAAGATGAAAGAGTCGATAGATTCAACGATCAATCTATGGAACTTGATAAAAATCAAATTAAACAGATTGTAGATTCTTGTAGAAAAAGATTAGGTAAACCAAAAGCATTCACAGGTACTTATGTTCCAGTTCAACAAGAATCTGGATCATGTTCAACTCCTCCGACAGTGGCATGCCAAGTGCCAATGCAACCACAAAAACAGGATGCATTTCAAATTGCTGGTGGGGAGAAAAGACAACCATTAGGAACAACTCCAATGAATACTGGTGCTCCTAAACCAACATTTACTTTGAACAAACCAAAACCAAAACAAAACAAAGGATTTAAAAATCTGTTAAAATCAGATAAACCAACAATCGATATTGAAACAAAATAATGACTCAATGGATTGCAGCAATCGCCAGAGGACATAACTCTGGAGTTTGTTTACTTAAAGATGGTGAACTTGTTTTCTCTATAGAAGAGGAGAGACTATCAAGAAAAAAATATGATGGAGGCCCTATGGCTTCTATGATTAAGATATTGGATTATACTGATACCTTAGATTATCTTGTAGTTGCTCATACACAACCTTTAGAACAAGCGGGATCTAATGACTTTACAGGAGAACCAATATACATTGCTCTTGCTAGAAAATTAGGTCTAATAGATCGTAAAGCGGATATTTACAAACATCCTCAAGTAGTAGATTACAGTCATATACACCATAAACTTCATTCATCTTGTGCATTTTATAGGTCAGGATTTAAGAGTGCAGTATCAGTAATTGTAGATGGTGCTGGAACATTCATCCCTATGGAGATAGATGGCGATCAGGTCATGACATGGGAGTTAGAAACCATCATCAAATGTGCATATCCAGATAAGTTCAAGACATTATATAAGCATCAAGGAGGTAGAGGCCCTTGGGGTGCTCAAAGATTAGAGAATTTTCCGTCGGAAAGAGAAGATGAAGAAGGCACTCATGAATTAATTCTAGATGATTCTGCTGGTATAGTAAAAGCTTATGAGGCAGTCACACAATATTGTGGTTGGGCTCCTATAGAAGCTGGAAAAACTATGGGACTATTTCCATATGGACAACAGAACTTAAAAATACCTGACATCTATACGGATTATGATGGTATGAGTGATTGGGCTACAACCAATAGGGATCTGATTGTACCTACTTATCCAAATGGTGCAGTTGTAAATCAAGGCAGATTCACAGAACTTAGAAATCCACCTAACATCGGAGTAGGAGATGATCTAACAAAACTACAAGCTCGTAGAGACATGGCATATGCCATTCAAACAGAGTCAGAACAAATGGTATTGGATTTGATTCGTAAAGCAGTCAAGATGAGTGGAGAGAAGAATGTTGTTCTCTCTGGTGGATATGGATTGAATTGTGTTGCAAACTATTGGTATCTCGAACAGTTAAAAGATGAAGGTATCAATCTATTTGTAGAACCAGTAAGTAATGATGCTGGAACAGCAATCGGTGCTGCATATTGGCATTATCATAAAGTAACAAAAGATAAGGAGGTCAAACCAATGATTACCGATCTATATTATGGGCCTCAGTATGAATATGATACTGACTACATAAAAGATCTTGCAACTTATTACAATGCAACTAGAATTTTTGAAGCAACACATAAAGATGCTGTAGATTTAATTTCTAAGAAAAATATTGTTGCAATGTTCCAAGGCAAATCAGAGGCAGGCCCTCGTGCTTTGGGTAATAGATCTATCATGTATGATCCTAGAGATCCAGAAGGAAAGGATCATGTCAATACTATCAAACGTCGTGAATATTTCAGACCTTTTGCTGGATCAATATTGAAAGAACATGTACACGAATGGTTCGATCTTCGTGGCATGGATGAAACTCCATTCATGATGTATGCTGTTAGATGTCAGGAAGGAATCAAAGAAAAGATTCCAGCAATCATTCATGTTGATGATACATGTAGAATCCAAACAGTTACAGAAGATGTCAACCCTCACTACTATAATCTAATCAAGACTTGGTATGATAAGACAGGATGCCCTATTATCTTTAATACATCCTTTAACCTAGGCGGAGAACCTCTTGTAGAGACCCTAGATGACGCTCTGAGGACTCTTGCGAACAGTTTGATAGAATACCTCTATTTGCCTGAATACGGTCTTATGATCGAAATAAAGAACTGATGGAGACAGTTGGCGTAAATGTAACTCATGATGCATCTCTATGCAAATGTGTTGATGGTGAAATAACTTTGTTCCTAGAAGAAGAAAGATTAAGCAGAACAAAATATGATGAGATACCCACAAATCTTATAAGTCAATTTATTGATAAAGATGAAGTTAATTTCACAGGATTAGAGTATTCAAGGGAAACCTTAAAAGACAAAGTAGATGGAATAACAAGGTATGTGATGAAGTCTGGTGATAAGAAATTTGAAATGCATAATAGACATCATCTTCTCCATGCTCTATGTGGATTTTACAATTCAGAATTTGAGGAGGCTGACATAGTTGTAGTGGACGGCATGGGTAATTATATGGATGAAGATCATCATGAATGTGCTACAAGATGGAATATAAAAAGGCCTTGTCAAATTAAATTATTAGAACAACAAGGAACTGTAAAATATGATTCTGCCAGATTATGGAATCTTATTCATCATGGTTCTTGGCCTATGGGTATAGGTATGGCATATGCTTCGATTGCACAATATCTTGGGTTTGGATCTCTAGGATCTGGGAAAGTCATGGGTCTTGCTCCATACGGTAAAGAAGATGAAAATATAAAACCCTTTGTTCTAGATAATGGTATGGTAAATTCTAAATTATTTTATAGAACTGAAGATGGTGCCAATTTTATACCATATGATTACCTACCTGAGAAATGGGATTACAGAGTGTGGGATAACAACACACAAAAAATTGCAAATCTAACTTATAGATTGCAAAAAGATTTTGAAAAATGGATGACTGATTTTATTCTTAGATGCGAATCTAAAAATATTGTTTTAACTGGTGGGTGTGCTTTAAATTGTGTTGCAAATTATGAATACTTGAAACATTTACCAAAAGATGTTAACCTATATGTTGAACCTATTAGTTCTGATGCAGGGACATCTATTGGCTTAGCTAAATTACTATATTACTCCAAATTATGAAAAGAGTTAAAAGATTAGTTATTGCTGGTGGCGGAACGGCTGGTTGGATTACTGCATCTTGGTTTGCTAGGAGATGGGGCAATAAGATGGAAGTTGTTATAATTGATAAATCTAAACCAGATAGAGTAGGAGTAGGAGAGGCAACTTTATTAAGTTTCCCTAAAGTCATGTCAGACATGGGATACCATGTAAAAGATTGGGTACATGAAATAGATGCAACATTCAAAGCTGGAATTTTATTTCCAGGCTGGGGTAAGGAAGATAATGTTATATGGCATCCGTTTGGTTTTGCAATTCTAGGTGACGAACAAGATCCAAGTCAAGCTAGAGTTCCAATGTTTGATGCTTGGTCAAACTATCAGAATGAATATGATATGAAAGATGTGTCAGCATTGTATCAATCTGCAATGTTGAATAAAGTAGAACCAGATGAGATTGGCCCTACATATGCATTTCAAATAGATTGTGGCAAGTTAGTTACTTTTCTACAACGAAACACATTGCCATCTTGTACTTATATACAATCTGATATAAAAGCAGTTATTAGAGATGGAGAATCAGATGATATAACTAAATCCAACATCAAAGAATTAGTATTAGATGATGGATCAAGAATTACTGGAGATTTATTCATAGATTGCACTGGTTGGAAACAACTTCTTATTGGTCAAGATAATATTGATCTAAGTGATAGACTCTTTATAGATTCTGCACTTGCAGGGAGAGTGAAATATGAAGATCAAGATAAAGAAATGCACCCATACACAGATTGTAAAGCAATGGAACATGGGTGGAGATGGAGAATACCCACCAGAAGTAGGATGGGAACAGGGTATTGTTTTAACAGATCTATTTCAGATCCAGATGTAGTTGCTGATGATTTTATAAAACATTGGGACAATAGAATTACAAAAGATGAATTGAAATTATTAGATTGGAAACCACAGAGATGTAAAGATTTTTGGAGAGGTAATGTTGTTACTATTGGATTAAGTGCTGGATTTATAGAACCTCTAGAAAGTACTGGTTTGGCTTTGATGATTAGAGGATGTGAAAACTTAGAAGAAAGTATGTATAATTGTGTTTATAATCCTCAAACTGATGTGGATATTTACAACGTAAGAATGGCATCTACATTTGAAAACGCTGTTGATTATGTAAATATGCATTATGATTATTGTGAGAGAGAAGGAAAATTCTGGGATTATGTCAGGTTATCTCACGAGAAATCTGGTATGCAAAAGTACATGGAGGATCAAATAAATGATCCAACTATTGCCACGGATCAAAGTGGTAGGTCTGGTTGTTTCTTTGGAGGAACTAACTGGCATGTATGGTTGGCTCAGTTGATGCCTTCTGTTCCAAAGAAAACATATTGGTATCCTGACACGGTGCAAATAGTTGATAGATGGCATAATTATCTGAAAAAACTAGATAGTAACATATCAACTTCAGTACCCCAAAAAATTATACTCAAGGAATGGTATGGATAGAAACATAGTATGGTGCAATGGCACTTTCGATATATTACACCCAGGCCACATCGAACTATTCAAGGTTGGTGCATCATTGGGAAAAAAACTTATAGTAGCAACAGACACGGATGAAAAGATACGTCAAGATAAAGGTGCGTCTAAGCCCATCAACAATTTGTGTGATAGAATTTCCATGTTACAGGCGATAAAATATATCGATGAAGTATTATATTTTAATACAAGAAAGGAATTAGAAGGGTTGATAAAATTATACATGCCTGATATACTATTACTGGGTGATGACTGGCAAGGAGGGGATGTAGTTGGTGTAGAATACGCCAAAGAAGTTAGATTCCTTCCAAGATTGAATTACTCAACATCTCATATTATTACTAAGATTCGTGGCTCCGCATAATGTAATTGTTATTGGTGATAAGTGTACCGATAAGTATGTCTATGGTGAATGTAAAAGAATTAGTCCAGAACAACCTGTTCCTGTCTTAGATAAAACTGAGACTAAAGAAAGGCCTGGTATGGCAGCAAACACTGAATTAAATCTCAGAGCATTTGGCATCAATACTGTATTGTTATCACAAAGAGAACAGATAACTAAAACTAGATTTGTAGATTCAAATAGTGGATATCAACTTCTACGTTTGGATGAAACACCAGAAGTAAGTAGAATTGCCAATGCAGAACTGAAAATGGCTTTCATGCATATGAATCCAGATGCAATAGTAATATCTGACTATGATAAAGGTTATCTTTCTGAAGATGATCTTTGGATAGTATGTAACAATATTAACAGGCCTGTATTTGTAGATACTAAGAAACGTCGCCTTTTCCAGAAAGATAATGTATACTGGAAAATAAACAAAAAAGAGTACGATGACCTTGTACAAGACCATCTACCTGACGATGATCACCTTATCGTTACTTTGGGGTCTGCTGGTGCATTATGGAATGGTATGATTTATAAACCAGAACCTGTAAAAGTTTTTGATGTTTGTGGCGCTGGAGACACATTTTTGGCTGCACTTGTTTATAAATTTCTAAAAACAAATGATATGAGAACATCAATCATGTATGCCAACAAAGCAGCTGCAATCGCAGTAACCCATCCTGGCGCTTATCATTTAACTAAAAAAGACATAGAATCAATCGGAGAAAAAAATGAAGGGAATTAGTAGTGCAGATCTAATGCACCATAGACTGCAAGCATGGCTTCGAGAGAATAAATGTAAAGATATAGAATATCTTGGTGAACGTAAAAGTTATAAATCAGGAAAATCTCAACACTTTTATAGAATTGGAGAACACGAAGTTCCTGTAGATGCTATTGAAGAACTTGAGATGGTGGAAGAAGAATGAGATATTGTGTTGATATAGACGGAACTATTTGTAGTCCTACTGTGGGTAGAGATTACCACAAGGCAATGCCATGGTGGGATCGGATTGCTACCATAAATAAATTGTATGATGAAGGTCATGATATCACTTACTTTACCGCTAGAGGTATGGGTCGATTCGGTGATGATCCAGATGCAAGTATGAAAGCATCGGCTCTATTATTTGATCTTACAGAAAAACAACTTAAAGGTTGGGGATGTAAATACAATACCTTGATCTTAGGTAAACCACATGCTGATTTCTTTATTGATGACAAAGGTGTAAACTCTGATGACTTCTTTAGGGCCAAGTAGAAGACCTCGTAATGCTCGTGCAGCGGAACCAGTAAAGTTTGTTCCAAAGGGATGGGGATATGAAAAATGGATCGCAAACTGTGAAAAGTATTGCGGTAAACTTTTGTTTATTGCAAAGGATAAACAGTGCTCATGGCACTATCATAAATTAAAAGACGAAGTATTTTTTGTTCAGAGTGGAAAGATAAAGTTATACCATAGTTGGGGTATGGATATAGAGAAGGCAGATATAACCATTTTAAGAAGAGGTGATAAGTTTCATGTGCCTATTGGACTAAAACATCGTATGTTTGCACTAGAAGATACCGAACTATTCGAGTTCAGTACAGAACATATGGATTCCGATTCTCACAGGATTATGCCTGGAGATACGATTTAACAGATTTATAATCATGTTGATACCATGAGGTATCTGCACATGTGTATTCTTGATACTTACCTTCTAGATGTTTGGGGAAGGGGATTACTTCAATCTCCGCCCCTTCTTTTTTGGCAATCAATTCTGCAATCTCAAGAAATGAGATAGGATTGCCAGTCCCAACATCATAGATGCCGCTCCCTGCCGTATTATCTAGGACAACATCTACTACATCTCCTACCCACACAAAATCTCTAAAGGAATATTCAGAATCTTCAAATATTTTAATTACCTTATTTTGTTTTGCTTGTAAAGTGAACTTACTAATTGGACTTGCCTGATCTCCTTTATGTTCTTCACCTTCACCATATACATTGAAGTATCTAAATCCCTGTACTTGTTCAAACCTATCCATATTATCCATGACCCAGTAGTCCACAGTTGCTTTTGATAGTGCGTAGAAATTTAGTGGATTGATAGTTCCCTTCAAATATCCATATTCACTATGAATCTTACCATACACAGATGCAGATGAGGCATATTTGACTGGGATGGAATGTTCTATTGCTTTCTCAAATAGTGCAATGGAGAACTCTACGTTATACTTGTGAATTTTATTTACGTCTGTCTCAGTTGTACTTGATATGGCTCCTTGATGTAGAATCAAATCTACTTCATCCCACTTATCATATTGGTTTAGAAAATCAAAAGCATGTGATTGTTCTACTTGATATAAATTTTCACCTCCTATCTTATTTGCAAATGCTTTGCCTATAAAACCGTTTGATCCTGTAAGAATAATATTATGCATTATGAGAAAAAATGTAAGGGTATAAAAAATGTCTGAACCAATCTATAGAGATCATCTTCAAAATATCCTGGCTTATCATATGCACCGTGAAGAACATCATCAGGGTACATAATCATCCTATTGTATTTCATATCTGCAAGGTGTATCAACTCCCAAGGCCCTATACTGTCATCAACAAAGTCTTCCCTCCAGATACCCTCTTGAAATGGATTAACTTGTTGCCCTTTGTATGTATAAAACCCAGTGCCACCTTTACATTCTTTAGGTTTGTTAAGATATATCAAACCAGCCCACCCTCTACCTTGAGTTTCTGGTGGGTAATCTACATGAGGTATCCTCACTCTATCTTTTGATTGAGTTACATTGACAGAGAAAGGAATATTCAAACAAGCTTGATCAAATTGAGGATCTTCCTTAATGGTCAATGCATATACATTTTTTGCAATTTGTTTGAAAATATCATGCATATGATCTAAATTCATATTCATATCTACTCTAAGGCCAGGCACTCCTCCACATATCCTTGGGTTATTTGTAGCTGGACATCTAAGTGCAAGATTCCTTACCATGTCTGGATTTTTATAGAAATTATCAATATAAACTATTGGTATTTCCTGCCATCCCATGAGTTCAACTCTTGCTCCTATCTCATCACTGATTGCAAAAGTTTTTTCTTCATCAATAAAATACTTTTTCATATAACTAAATACTTCGGAGAACTAATGTGGAGAGGTCGTGGCAAAACCTAATAGTAAAGAAGGTTTGAAAGAATATGCTCTTAGGAAACTTGGAAAGCCTGTTCTTGAGATCAATGTTGACGATGATCAGATAGATGATTTGATTGATGATGCTATCCAATTGTTTCATGAAAGACATGGTGAAGGTATTGATAGAGTATTTTTGAAGCATCAACTAACTGCTGCTGAGAAAGAGAAGATGCTTGATGTACAAGCGACAACCACTGGTACTAGTACAGCAGGGGGACTTACTTCTGTAGACTATACTGAGGGAGCGAACTACTTACCTCTACCTGACAGTATAATAGGAGTCAATAAGGTATTCAAAGCTGATTCATCCACAATATCAGCGGGAATGTTCAATATCAAATACCAGATCTTCCTTAATGATTTATACTACTACGGGGCAATAGATTTATTGAACTATGGTATGGTAAAATCATATCTAGAAACTCTAGATTACATGCTTAATCCAGATGTTCAAGTAAGATTTAACAAGAAGAATAGTAGATTATACATGGATTTGAATATAAAGGAACTTACTGATAATCATTTTTTAATTATAGATGCCTTTAGAGTAGTAGATCCTCAGAGTGAGAATGCCGTATACAATGATGTCTGGCTTAAACAGTATACCACATCTTTAATAAAAAGACAATGGGGTCAGAATCTCATAAAATTCACTGGTGTCAAGTTGCCTGGTGGATTAGAACTTAACGGTAGGCAGATATATGATGATGCTGTCATGGAGTTGGAGAAACTCGATGAGAAGTTAATGCAAGAATACGCAATGCCACCTCTAGACTTTGTTGGATAATGCCTTTATCACCCTTCTTTCTAAATGGATCTCCAAGTGAACAAAGACTAGTTCAAGACTTGGTGAACGAACACTTACAACTGTTCGGTCAAGATATCCTATATTTGCCCAGAAAAATTGTTAACAGGAATACTGTTATCAGGGAAATAACTGCGTCTAAATTTGACGATAGTTTTAGATTGGAAGCGTATCTAGCTAACGTAGATGGATTTGGAACTCCCTCTGATGTACTGTCTAAGTTTGGTGTCAGAGCTCAAGATGAGGTCACTCTAATTGTTTCTAAAGAAAGATATGACGACTTCATAACTCCATTCCTAAAATTATATCCAGCAGAGGATAGGTTGAATGCTCAGACTCCAAATGAAGGTGACTTGATTTACTTGCCTTTGGATAATGCCTTATTTGAAATCAAATATATTGAAAGAAAAGTACCATTCTACCAACTCAATGACCTATTCATGTATGAGTTTAGATGTGAGATCTTTGAGCCTGAGGATGAGGTTATTGATCTACCTGATGGATTGACTGATAAGGAAGGTGTAGAGGTAGATGATATTGTAGGATCAACTAGTGGGCAAGTTGTTACCTTACAGATGGAGAAAGATACATCTCAAAATGCAGTGGCATATGTATCTCTTGCATCTACATTTGCTGGAGTAAAGTCAGTACAACGTGTGCCTATGTTTGATGGGGGTAATTATAGAGGAATTCCGACTGTAACAATCTTTAAACCAGATCAAGGTAATCGAGCAACTGGTACTGTAACTATTGCAGAGGGTGGCATTGATAGTGTAACTCTAACAAATGCTGGATCTAATTACCTATCTGTGCCTTCAATTAGTTTTACACCACCAAACAAACTCACATCATCTCAAATTAAGTTTGGAAACAACTCTCTACATCATACTGCAATCACTGATGTTATTGGTGCCAACTTCCATTTCACAACTAATGTGGATTCTAGAGATAGTGGTGATGGTAGATTATCATTAAGTTTCTGGTTGTATCCAACTAAGTTTGATCCAGCAGTCAATGGCGGAACAGTCATGTGGACTGATAGATTCAAGATATATTACAGAGAAACAGGAAACATAGTGTTTGCTTCTGGTTCTGGATCTATAGAGAATACTACACAACTCAATCTAAATGCTTGGAACTTTATTAGAGTAGAACAGTACAACACTGATGCAACTATATCTGTAAACGGAACTGTAAGTAACAGTCTGAATACAGCAAACCCAATCATGTTCTTTGCAGGCGATTCTCTAAAATTAGGTGCTGACACTGCTGGTGCTGGATTTATTCCTAGTCAAACTGCATCATTTGAGGGATTCTTGGATCATCTAACGATCAACTTAACTGGTGATAACTCAACTAGAAATAGTAGTGCAACACAAGTTCCTAGTTCAGAAACATCACAAGAAACTGATATACAAACATTAACTACGGCATCTTTTGTTCGTAAAATGGACAACGAACATCCAGTGGTTGATGCTACAGTCGCTTTAAATTCAGTGACTTCTTTATCAATAGCATATGAGGGATGGGGATATACATCAGTTCCTATTATGACTATTGAACAACCAGCGATAGGAACTCAAGCAACTGGTGTTGCCATAATGACAAGTAGATCAGGTGTTCCTAATCAGTCAGTGGATAGAATATTGATAACAAATCCAGGCACAGGATATACTATGCCTCCACAAGTTGTATTTACTGGTGGATCTCCAACATCTACAAACGCAGTGGCTGTTGCAACTGCTGTAATTTCAGATGCTGTACTAGGCCCTGTAGGGATTACTACTGGTGGACTTGGATATACATTCACTCCTACAGTTGGTATTACTTCTGTGTATATTCAACAGTCGAATGAGACTGAACCTCTATTGATGAACGCACAGGCAGAGGCAGTTGTTAGTGCTGCTGGTACAGTTTCTGAAATCAGATACAGCAATGCTGGTGCTGGATATACATTTACGTCTGCTGTTGTTTCCATATCATCTGTCACATCCAACTCCTTCGGTGAGTATGAAACAAATGAAACCGTAAGAGGTCTTGACAGTGGCACAGAGGCATATGTTTCTCATTGGAATACCAGAGACAATATTCTTAAAGTATCAATACCTAGTGGTAATTTCCAAATAGGTGAAGTTGTTGTGGGTGCTGGAGCAAGTTATAGAATCTTATCAGTTGACTCTGAATTTGATATTGCTTTTGCTGGAAACGACGAAATTGAGTCAGAAGCAGACACGATTATAGACTTCTCAGAAACAAATCCTTTTGGGGAATTCTAAATAGTTTCATAAGGTGGTAATATTATGTTAACAAATCATTTCTATCATGAGATCATTCGTAAGACAATCGTGTCTTTCGGAACCTTGTTTAATAACATTGAGATCCAACATACCAGTGGCGGTAAGACAGTAAGTGTTCTCAAAGTTCCTATATCTTATGGCCCACAACAGAAGTTCTTGGCGAGAGTAGAACAGGGTAGAGACTATCAGGACGGTGTAGGCACTACATTAACTTTACCTAGAATGTCTTTTGAAGTCATGGGTATGAATTATGATGCAACTAGAAAAGTCTCCACAATGCAGACATTTAAGTCTGTTAACAAAAAAACAAATAAGATGGTCAAGGCTTTTATGCCTGTGCCTTACAATATTAATATGCAACTTAGTATTCTATCTAAGTTGAATGAAGATGCAATACAAATATTAGAACAGATACTACCATATTTTCAACCAGCTTTTAATCTTACCATTGATTTGGTGGATATAATTGGAGAGAAGAGAGATATGCCAATTACTTTAGAAGGAATTCAGATGGAAGATAATTATGAAGATGATTTTCTTACCAGAAGAGCATTGATATACACTCTAAACTTCACATGTAAAACATATCTATTTGGCCCAATCAATAATAGTAGTGAAGGAACTTCTGGACTTATTAAACAAGTACAGGCAGATTACTATAGCGACACTTCATCTATCAAAACTGCACCTAGACAACAAAGATACACAGCTACACCAGTTGCTGTCAAAGACTATGATCAAGATGGTGCTGCAAAAACAACAGAGTCATTTGATACAATCAAAACAGAATTCAATGTCAATACTGCCATTGCATTTAGAAAAGGTGATTACATACAGATAGACGAAGAGAAGATGTTAATTAGTTCTATAACAGGCAACAGATTAAAAGTGAAGAGAGCTCAATATGGAAGCACTATCAAACCTCACGATACAGATGTGTTTGTTCATAGAATTAATATACAGGATGATATTCAAATTATTGAAGGTGATGATTTTGGATTTGGTGAAACTCGCACCGATTTTGGTGATGGTAGTGTATGGAGTAGTAGTCAAGGGAGGGACTCTGACTTATGATTGAAGACGAAACATTTGATGATATAGATGAAACTCTAGACATCGATAGGGGTGCTGAGATTATGAAAGCACCTGTCAACAAACCTACAAGAACTAATCCTAAAAATATAAAATCTGGAAAAGAGGATCTTACAAAAGACTATGAGTATAGTAGGGCTCAATTATATTCTTTAGTTGAGAAAGGTCAAGAGGCAGTGGATGGTGCATTAGACGTTGCACAACAGTCTGATTCTGCAAGGGCATATGAAGTTGCTGGTCAACTTATCAAACACGTTGCAGATACAGCTGACAAGTTAGTTGATCTTCAAAAGAAAATGAAGGAGATTGATGAGGTAAATACAAAACAGAATACAACTAATGTAACTAACAATTCTTTATTTGTAGGAAGCACATCTGAGTTACAGAAAATGTTGAAGCAATCCATGAAAGACAACAATAAATAATTCCATGAAGAAGACTTTCAGATCACTAAGAGAAGAAAACTGGGATAGACTGAATAAGTATGGTGCAACATACACCATTACATTCATATTCAGAGGACAGACCAAAATGCTTCAAATGTTTTTCCCTCAACGGGCAAGACCATTGAAGAAGAATGTTCAGTTGGAATTAGAAAAAATTTACCCAGGCGGTAAAGTAATATACTTTATGCCTAGTGAAAAAGATCCTACAAAGCCTTTATTAGTAATTGACCCCTGATAGATCATGGTACAGCATGAACAATACCTTGGAAACCCTAATCTAAAAAAAGCGAACGTTGCTCAGAACTTTACAAAGAAACAAGTATCTGAGTTTTTAAAGTGTGCTCAAGATCCTGTATATTTTGCACAGAAGTATGTGCAGATCATTAACTTGGATGAAGGTCTAGTGCCATTCAAGATGTATGATTTCCAAGAAAAGTTAGTTAATAATTTTCATAATAACAGATTCAATATTTGTAAGATGCCTAGACAGTCAGGTAAGTCAACGACTGTGGTATCATACCTTTTACACTATGCCATCTTTAATGATAGTGTCACAATAGGTATTCTTGCAAACAAAGCTCAGACTGCAAGAGATCTACTCGGTAGATTACAGATTGCATATGAGAACTTACCCAAGTGGATGCAACAGGGTATCATTGCATGGAACAAGGGATCTATGGAATTGGAAAACAAATCCAAGATCATTGCTGCATCAACCTCCGCATCTGCCGTTCGGGGTATGTCATTCAACATCATATTCCTAGACGAATTTGCGTTCGTTGCCAACCATTTAGCAGATGATTTCTTTAGTAGTGTATATCCTACTATTAGTTCTGGTAAGTCTACTAAGGTAATTATTGTTTCTACCCCAAGAGGTATGAATCATTTTTACCGACTGTGGCATGATGCAGAACTAGGTAGAAACGAATACGTCACCACAGACGTTCACTGGTCAGAAGTGCCAGGCAGGGATGAAGCGTGGAAAGAACAGACGATCAAGAACACATCAGAAGCACAGTTCCGTGTTGAGTTTGAATGTGAGTTCTTAGGATCTGTTGATACATTGATATCACCAGCCAAGTTGAAGACTATGGTGTATGATGAACCAATCAATCGTGGAAAGAGAGGCGGAGAGATATATGAGAATCCAATAGATAAACACAATTATTCAATTACTGTTGACGTTGCAAGGGGTGTAGAGAAAGACTACTCTGCCTTCATAGTGTTTGATACTACAGAGTTTCCATATAAAGTGGTTGCCAAATATAGAAACAATACTATCAAACCAATGTTGTTTCCAAATGTTATTCTAGATTTTGCAAAGGCATACAATAACGCATATGTTTTATGTGAGGTAAATGATATAGGAGATCAGATTGCTTCTATATTATTCTATGATATGGAATATGAAAACATATTGATGACTGCTGTAAGAGGTAGAGCTGGACAAGTGCTAGGTCAAGGATTCTCAGGTAGTAAGACACAACTAGGAGTCAAGATGTCTAAAACTGTCAAGAAGATAGGATCGCTCAATCTTAAAACTTTGATAGAGGCAGATAAACTATTAGTCAAGGACTACAACATCATTGCAGAACTTACAACATTTATTGAGAAGTCAAACTCATTTGAGGCAGAAGAGGGTTGTAATGATGACCTTGCCATGTGTCTGGTAATATTTGCATGGTTAGTCATGCAAGATTATTTTAAAGAGATGACAGATGATGATATAAGAAAGAGAGTA
>Ga0209348_1000151_pt1 | contig 40726 bp, 35 predicted proteins | sample ETNvirenome_2_30_FD_184065 | JGI IMG/M metagenome (GOLD analysis project Ga0209348, IMG submission 184065) | Marine viral communities from the Pacific Ocean - ETNP_2_30 (SPAdes) (version 2) | ecosystem: Environmental > Aquatic > Marine > Oceanic | place: Pacific Ocean | collected 2013-06-22 | reverse complement strand
CAGGTGAATTAGATATAATTGCGGCTGGAATCGTCGCAAGGGTAACACCCGCATCTCAGCAGAAACAATCTGTTAAAACGAAAGTCTTCGAATTATCGAAGTTGGATTTTGGATCTGAGAAAAAAGACGCAGCCTAGCTGTTAAGCTAGACTGTAGAAGCCCAGTGATCAGAGTGAACCGATGTCGCTGGGTAGTTCACGGTTATGTGCAAAGAGACAAGCGCCAAGGGGCTTTGTTTCCTAAATCGATTCAGCGAGCAAAGCTCCTCATAATCGTTTGAATATTAAACTACTCGGTAAGTTTCAGGCATGCCTAGCCCAGTGAGTTTGTTCAACGCCTTTATCATCGCGTAAGTTTCTCCTACCTGACCGTTATAATTTCGCAGGCTCAATCTGCCACCAAGTAGTTGCTTCACTCTGTACATTGCTGTTTCTGAGATTGACCGCCGATGATAACCATAACGTTTTTTCCACTGTTTATTTGAACCATGAAGCTGTTGCCAACTGACCGCTAAGTTACGCGGATGACCTTGTTCCCAGAGCGCGGCGCCTTCCCTCGGTGGAATGAGTACTAAAGCCCGTTTTCTACGAACGGCATCGTGACAGGCTCTTGTGTCGTAAGCACCATCACCTGAGATATTGCGGATTTTGCGATGGGTTTGCTTGAGCAAATTCGGCATAACTTTAGCGTCAGTGACACCGGATAAACTCAGTTCCGCTGCAATAATTTCATGGCTATGGGTATCGACAGCGATATGCAGCTTACGCCACACGCGGCGCTTGCCATCTGTGCCATGTTTCTTCACTTTCCACTCACCTTCGCCATAAACCTTCAAGCCTGTCGAGTCGATAGCCAAGTGCTCAATGGTGCCACGCGTCTTGGTTTTAAAAGCAATCTTGACGGTTTTAGCGCGTTTGCTGATGCAAGTGTAATGTGGGCACGAAAGCGGAATATCAGCCAGTTTAAACACCGAGTTGATAAAGCCTTGTAACGCTCGTAGTGGCATCGAGAAAACACGTTTAACCATCAGCGCGGTGGTAATGGCTAAGTCGCTAAATACGCGTGGTCGACCTTTCCTTGGTTGCTCGGCCTTAGCTTTCCACTGGGCGATAGCGTCCTCATCAATCCAGAAGGTAAGTGAGCCACGATTGATCAGGGCTTGATTGTATTGCTTCCAGTTGATTGTTTTATATCGAGGTTTTGACACGATTGATGGGCGAGTTGATGGGCTATGTCGATCAGATCACCAGCTATGGTTTTAGTTCAACTGATTTAGGAAACAAAGCCTCTACGGTATAGCGAGTAGATATCAAATAGCTATGTGAGAGGCCTAATTTCATGCTTAAATTGTAAGCCTTTTATTGAGGGTAAAATAGCTAACTCTAGGTTATTAACCTCAATATACTGAACTATACATAGATATGCGATGGCGCCCGTGGATAGTATAAATTAATCGAATATGTTATCTTATTTGCTTGTAATGCTTTCTCAAACTTAATAATTTTAGTTTGGTATTCTTAAATACTCCCCCTTGATTTGGCTCATACAAAAAGTTGAATAGAATAGATGGTAGCCATGAAACCCTAATCGGGGGAAGTACAAATTTGGTAATGGGATTATGGCTATAGAAGTCGTTTATCAATACATTTTAGGTTCTGCTTTTTTGGCCTTTCTTTGCATTATTGCGAGTGTAATAACTAAGCGTGTAGGTGTGCCAATATTACTAGTTTTTCTACTGCTTGGAATGTTAGCAGGAGAAAATGGTCCTGGTGGAATAAAGTTTAACGATTTTGGTTTAGCTTTTTTATTTGGACACATAGCGTTAGCCATTATTATTTTTGATGGTGGGCTTGGTACTCGTAAAACTACATTTAATGTCAGCTTAAAACCGGCACTTTCTTTAGCAACATTTGGTGTCATTATAACAGCTGCAATTACGGGATGGGCTGCTCACTTAATTCTCAAGCTACCATGGCAAGAAGGTCTTTTAATTGGAGCGATTGTTGCCTCAACTGATGCGGCTGCCGTTTTTGGGTTAATTAGAAATGCTGGGTTTGAGTTGAAAGAACGTACAAGCGCTACGCTGGAAATTGAGTCTGGTTCAAATGATCCAATGGCAATATTTCTTACTATTACTCTTGTTCAAATTCTACAAATAAACAGTAGTAAAATTGAGGGATGGCTGTTCATCATAGAGCTTGTCCGTCAAATGGGACTTGGCTTGATAATCGGGTTTGCTGGAGGAAAACTGCTAGCTAATTTGTTGCGATATTTATCATTACCTTCATCATTATATCCTTTATTAGCATTTGCTGGTGGGTTGAGCTTGTTTGGATTCACGACTCTTTTAGGTGGGAGTGGTTTTTTAGCAATTTTTATCATTGGTGCAATAGTAGGAAATACATCGCTATCATATAGTGACGACATTAATAAGTTTCATGATGGTATTGCTTGGTTAAGTCAGATTGGAATGTTTTTAATGTTAGGATTATTAATTACGCCAACTAATTTAATACCAATCATTATCCCAGCTTTGGCTATTGCTTTCGTACTTATTTTCATTGCAAGGCCTTTAGCGGTTTTTTTATCTTTAATACCATTTCACTTCCCATGGAGAGAACAGGTGTTTATTGGATGGTGTGGTTTAAGAGGCGCTGTCCCTATAATTTTAGCCTTATTTCCTTCCTTAGCAGGACTAGAACATACTCAGACTTACTTTGAATTGGTTTTTTTTGTAGTTTTGATTTCACTGCTTGTTCAAGGTTGGACGATTTCACCGTTGGCTAAATTTCTGCAAGTAGATTTACCTCCTGCAGCAAAGGAACCTGAATATTTACATTTAACGATAAGGGATGAAAAGGAAAAGGAGCTCTTTATTTATACTGTGCTAGAAGGGTGTAAGGCAGAAGGCGTAACAGTAGACTCAATTTTCCCAATGAAAGGGGAACAGTTGGTAGGTGTAGTACGCAATGGTAGCCTTTTAAATGATTATGAACAGCATGCATTAGTTTGTAAGGATCAAGTGATTATATTGGCTTCAAATACTGAGCGAATTGAAATAGGTAAGTTTTTTGGTCCTGTTATTTTATCAAATAACCTTGGGTACGATGACTTTTTTGGTGAGTTTGATTTAAACCCTGAAGCAAAATTGATTGATTTAGCAAATGCTTATGGAATTGATGCGAATTCTTTCGATAAGGATCTTAGTTTAGAGCAATATATTTTGAATCAATTTCATGGAAAACCTGTAGTGGGTGATCAAGTTAAATTAGACTTTATTTGCCTTATAGTGAAAGGCGTTGAAAATAACAAAATTATTTCAATCGGATTAAAGCTAAAATCGTCAAGATAACTAAATTGTGAACTACACATCGGCGCCGCTTCGCGTCGAGCAATGTGCTTCTGCAGTTTAACTTTTGGGAGCTAGGCTGCTACTTTTGTCTCAGCTTCCCCAGCAAACTTCGATAACTCGAAGACTTTCGTTTTAATAGCAGATTTATGCTGATATATGGGATTAACCCTGGCGACGATTCCAGCCGCAATTCAGTCAAACTTACCAGGATTGGCTATGCTTTTAGCCGACGATAGATCTCGGTTTTGATGCGTTCCGCAAGCTACACAAGTGAAAAGTCTTTCATTCTATGTTAACACATGATGTTGGCCGCAATTTTCACAAATTCCAGTGGATTTTTAAAGAGACCTATTCCACGATAGAGCTAACCTTCTAGATTGGCTTTGTATTGCGAAAACTGAGTAATTAGCCCATAATGTTACCAGCAACCATGCTACCATTAAACTTTTGTATCCCCTCTACGTTTAAATCTTCGAACACAAAATATCATTTTCATTGGCTATCTGTTCGAAACGCTTCTGCTGATAAAATTCGAAATATATTAAGAACATGACTAACTGTTCCGATTTATCCCATCGACGCCATTTTGCGTTGGACAATGAGTTTTCTAGGCAATTTCGATAGGTTTAATTTAGTTGACATGAATTTTTCTTCTAATTCAATTTTTTTTCAGGCTTTATTGTTTGGCTAAGTTGGTAAGTTAACTCTGAGTAATTCCAACAAGGTCTAATAATGAGTTATTTAAAGGCAGCGGCTTTAACTACTTTGATGTTTTCATTTAGCGCTATTGCTATCACAACTATCAAAGGAACGATGAATATCTACAAACCAGAATTTGTCATCGAGAACAAATCAGGCACACTTATTTCAAATGTAAAAAACTTCAAGCTTGAGGCTCGCCAAACTGTTTTAGACGATTACTGTACTGTCACTACAGATAACAATACAGCATTACAAGGGGGAACCTTAAGCGCTGGATATTGCTTATTTGAATGGAATAACACAGCCGGTTATTTAATTGATGGATTTAAAGTTGAAGGCGTTGCTTCCAATTCAGGTCCGAATAGTATTGGCTACTCAATTTATTATTATTCAGGGTCAGCAAAAGCTAAAAAGTTAGTTGATACAAAAAACTTTATTTTTAATTTTGCAGCTCCAGTTAAGCCGACTGTCCAAGGATACTCAGTTAAGCTTGGGAACTCATGGAAGAGCGTAGGTAGTCATACCAATTACAACCCCGCAAACAAGTTTTCTGCAGTTAGAGTTAATGTTGACGCAAGGGATTACAGTCAGAAGGTATCTATACCATCGCTTGGTAGCTGTACAGTAGAAAGTGGCGCTACTTCATGCGATATTTCATTTTCAGAAATAAAGCTTGGTGATGCTATTTCAAATAAAGTGGGCTCTTTAAGCTATCAAGTGTCAGTTGATTCGAGTCATAGTTATTGGGGAGTTAGTAACACCAAACATGCTTTAACTGTTCCTTGGAATTACCAACCAACAAAAATTGACCTTTTTGAGGTTAATTCTATGCCTGCTAGTTATGCGACAACAAAGACAATAAACGTTAATAGCAAATCAATTCAAGTTTCGAATAACACAGCTAAACTCGTTTTAAATAAGCCTTCAAGCGAGATTGTTGGCGATTGGTGGGCCCCATCTGAGTTAAATGTAAAATTCAGCCGAAACAGTCAGCCAACTATTTCAAGTGGCATCACCTATAGCGGGAATGTTCTATATACAAAAGATGGCTCACTAGTTACAGCAAATAAGACTATTACGAGCACTAAGAGAGAAAGTGTAAATGGTGCATATGTTTACACCTTCGATATGACGCAAATTGAAGATGGTTATTATGGTGCTTCTGTGGCTTTCACAAATTCAAGTGGCATCCCTTCCAACCAAAATTTTAATGGGTTAAGAATTAACAAAACGGCCCCAAAAATTGATATTTTCAAATCAGGTGTTAAGCAAAATAACAGCAGTAACTTTGCATACAATCAAGAGCTGGTAATTTCAACTTTCAATTCATTTACAGATGACGTTGACCTGGTATCGATTCAAGTTAATTCTTCTAACGTTGCTTTTAACAAGCCAAAAATTGGTGTGGCCACAATACCTGACACTGTTATTTTCAAAAATGGCTTAAATACAATAAAAGTTACGGTCAAGGATACTCTGGGACATTTATATTCCAGAACAATCACACTAAATAAAGTTCAAGATGAAATCGAGTTTAAGATTAACAATTTAGGTGGTCGATTAGTATCTCACGTAAAAGAGTCTAGTTTTGAAGCAGTCCAAACTAAGTTTTCAGGTTTCTGTGACATTGTGACTAATGAAGCGGTTGCAATTGGTACCAACAATAATGTATCTGGAAAGTGTTATTTTGAATGGGTTGGTATGGATGAGCTTGATAGAGATAACTTTTCTCTGAAAGGTCGATTGAGAATGAGCGGAGTTGTGCCTGTTGGGTATAAAGTGTTTGCCTATTTTGGCGCGGAGAAAGAGAAAACACTAATCAAGTCTGGAACTACATCTTTTAACGTCGAGGCCCCAATTGCGCCTGAACTAACAAAATATTCTATTTATGTAGGGAATAAATGGATCGACAATAATAGCGATGTCAATCACGATCCAAACGCTCAGGTTAAAGCCATTTCAATCACTACTAAGCCAGTTAATTATTCACAACAGGTGATTGTCGATAATTTGGGGAGTTGTTTAATAAATGCTGGAAGTACATCCTGCACAATAAATATCACTCCTTATTTCCTTGGAAATAAAAATTACATTGGCTATGAGGATGGCATTGTTTCTCACCAGTTTAAGGTAAATTCAATTAATAAGTACTTTACTGATAAAGAAATAAACTCACAGGCCATTGTAAGTTGGGAATATGCATACTCTCGGGTAGAGCAAGTAAAAGTTAATGCAAGGGCTAGTGGTTTGCCATTGAGCTTTGGCTTGTTAGGCGCTTCTATAGATGTTGAGAACGAAACAGCGAGAGTTGTATTTGATAAACCGTCTCCAGCTATATCAGGTACATGGTGGCTTCCTAAATCGATTGAGCTTGAGTTTAAGGTTAGTGGTTCGCACGAAGTTCTTAAGGAGCTTGAATTTGACGGTACTACTCTTTTTAAAAACGATAATATTACTGAAGGTGAAACTGTAATAGTAAAAAATCTAACCGGGCCTGAAGTTATTAATAACAAGTTTATTTATACAGCTGATGTACAGAGTGTACCAGATGGACACTACGATATTACGGTTACTTCAAAGTACTTATATTCAAAATCAGATAAAAAAGAATTTAAAAACGCTGCATTCTTATCTCGTAAGCAGCCATCAATTTCTATTTTCAGAAACAGCCAAAGTATGGAGGAAAATGATGAGTTCTACTTTGATAGTGAACTGTTAGTAGCAGGGTTTAATGGCTACGTAAATGGTGTCACTATTGAGAGTGTACAATCAAATGGCGTGCCATTAAGTTTAAATTCTGTTGGTGACGGTATTGTCACTATTAATGGCTTAACTCAGCAGTTATCACCAAAAGATAATGCAGAAATTAGTGTTGTAGTTAAAAACTCTTCAGGTGATAAATTTAATTATGATCTAAATGTTGTCTTTGCTCCTATGTCGTTTGATATAAAGCATCGTGAGAACGACTATCTACCGTTCAGATTAATTGAATTGGTTTATTTAGATTCTGAACAAGTGAGCGGCGAAGAGTGCCGGTTCTATAGTGAAAGAGACCTCGCGGTTAAATATGCGCGCAAAGGTGTTAAAAGCTGCATATTCAATTGGGTTAATTTACCAGAAGGCTTTGAAATATCATTGCGAAGTAGAACACCATCGGCTGTTGGTTATTTAGACAAAGCGCTTGTAGAAATTGAAAGCGATATCGAAATAATTAATGAGTTTGGTGAAACGCTGATCATACCTAATGAAAAAACACAGATTTCTTCTCAGGAACCAACAGGGATTTCAGTTGAAGCTAGCTCAAGGCGAGAACTTATAAACGGTTTTTATCCAGTTGAATACTCGGGTGGTGAAATTGTCAGAATGGGTACTGTATCGAGCCCTGGTTCATTAGATATGACATTCGACACCAAAGGGGTTAGCCAAACATTTCCGAAAAACCCTTCTACAAGAACAGGTGAAATATTTAGAACATCTGGTAGGTTCGATATGCCTTTTGAAGTTGAACGCAATCTATGGGAAGTATTCCCTATCGATTACAACGTTAAGTACCATAGAATGCCAGAAATAAATGCATCCCAAAGCATTAAAGCTTTAGTCGTTCCTGATAGCACACTTGGCGTTAATCTAGATTTTCAAGATGATCAGATCCTATCTACCGATGAAGTAACGGCTAAAATCAACCTTGGGAATTACAATCGAATCGATGGATGGGTTTATGACAAAAGCTCAATGGGTGAATGGGAAGTTTACATAGGCAAGTATGACAGAAGAAATATACCTGAACCATTAACAGAAACTGTCACAATAGATGCGAAAGGAGAAGCCTTCATAAAAATGCCAATGGAAGTTATTGGCGAAGAAAGTGGAATTTATGTTGCAGTAGCAAAAGCAAAAACACCTATACCTGATTATGAGTACTATATTCAGTCTGCTCGTGCATACTTTATTGTGTACAAAGGCACTAAAATTGAAGGGGAGCTAAAGGATGGCTTAATTAAGGGCCGGATACCATTGAGAGCTTCAGCAATTTACTCACCTGAAGACCGAGCAGATGTTGGATCACTTGGCCGAGTTGTGTGGGAAGTTTCAAGGAACGGTTCCGATTGGAGGGAGTCTACAGAACATAAAGATACTTTACGTTGGCGTAAGCGATATGAAAACGAAGAAATTGAATTCTTGAGAGTTAAAGTTGAAAATAAGTTTACAGGCGAATGGTCAACTAGCGGTACTCTAAAAGTTGTTGCTTATGAAAAACCTGAACTATTAATTCAACAAACTAATGAAGTTCTATTTAATGAAGCTGCAAAGTTCGTTTTGTATGACGGAGATAACCTCGTTCAAAATGGGGATGGTGTTATCGAGTGGTCAACTGATAATCGTAAGTCTTGGTTCTCAGGTCCAGCAGAAATCTCATTCTATAAAGATGACTTTACAGGAAGAGATATCAATGCCCGAATGAAATATAACGGAATAGCAAGTGACAGTAGTTTGGGTGATGAAGCTTTTGTCGAAGCTAGGGCGCGATACTACTTCTTAAGAGCGCCACGATTCTATTTTGATTTAGATGTCCCTGATCTAGTCGAAGTCGGCTCTTCACACCACATTAAAGGAAGCTCTTTCACAAGAACTGAGTCTATTAATGGTAGGACTCAAAACCAATGGGTGTTACCGGATGGGAAAGTAATAAATGATAGTGAATTTGACCTGACATTTAGTGAAAATCTTCTTGAAGGAAGAAACTTTATTCTGACCTTCCAAGCTTGGGTAGAGGGGTCAAAGCAAGAGACAATCAACGAGACTAGAGTTCGTGTGAAAAGCTGGACATACGAGTTTCCTGAAATTGAACTAAACATGCCAGCTACAGTAAATTATATGCCTTCTAAACATATTGCATGGGTAGGCTTAGAGCGTCATTTTGCTCCTGGCGTCGAGTATACATATGAGCTACTAAAAACACCCGGAGTTAAAGTGTTAAATCAAGATGACGGCAAGTTTACTCTGCAGTTTTCCCAAGAAGGAATGAAAAATCTCACATTTAGGGTTACTAACAGCAGGGGACAAAGCAAAGAAGTAAGCCAAATTGTAGAAGTTTTACCTCCAACCCCATTAGAAATTGAGATCGTGCGTACATTCAGTAATGAATACCTGAGATATCCATTAGATGTATCACTTAGATCTCGTGTATGGCTTTCACATCCAGATGATAGAGTTTCAGTGTATAAATGGTACTTGGATGGCGAGCTTGTCATGGAAAGCAAGCGCTATAGAGAAAGTATTGGAGATTTATCAGTTGGTGATCATACTATCCGCGTTGATGTTGAAACTGAGTTTGGTCAGACAGGTTCGCAGTCATTTGAAGTGAGCGTGATACCAAATCAGAAACCAACCGGTAGTATTAATATGCATGAAACAGATCAAGTGTTTGAATTACATCTCAACTGTAATGACTCGGATGGTCGAATTGCTGCGACTACATGGCAGTTAAATGGTGAGTTACTAACGCATTCTCATAATATTATCCAATTCAGCAAGGATAAGCTAAAAGGTACAAATTATGTTGTAGGTAGATGTTATGACGATAGTTTCGAATACATAGATATCACTCAGACAATTCATTAAATGATATGTGAATATGGAAGCTGTTTTGAATGCTATATTCAAAAAAATGAACAGCCTATGATTGGGCTCAATTATTGCCAAAAATGAACCTAAAAAGCTATTTAAGACATGAACTTGGATATAAACATTAAGCTTAAGAGCGGTTTTTATAGCATCCGTTAAAATTAACTTTAACAAAATAACTCATAAATGTTTTGATGATATCAATTTACTTATTCGAAAATTTATATTAGTATAAGAGGCGTATTTCTATGAGGATTTTATGTCTAAAGCATTTTCAAAAGTCTTAGTAATAACGCTTATGCTATTTGCCTTTGTAGGGCAAGCATTTGCTTATTCTGCTATGTCTTGCGAAATGTCATTAGGTTCTCACGAATCACACATGAAGATGGATCATGGTGATATGAATAAAAGCAGTAATGGTCAATCAGAAGATTGTTGTGACGTTGAATGTATTTGTCCTGCAAATGCTTGCTCATCTACGACAGTCCTAAATTCCAGTGTTGACTCGACAGATATTCAAATATTGAGTGAATCTGTAGCTGCTATGCAATCTAAACAACCTCATTCAATTTCCACTTCCCTTTATCGTCCACCAATTTTTGCCTAATACAGGATTAGTGCGTCTAAATTTCGCGCACATGTAATTAATTTTTCTGTTAGTCAATATAGCGTCGTAGCGCTATAGCTATTTTCCAGCGATGTCTGGGGGCAAAAATGATCAATAAGTATTTAAAAATAGCAGTTCTAATGCTGCTTTCACCTGCGTTTGCAAACTCCAATGAACATAAGCATGCACACAATAACGACGTAACACCTTTGGAGTTAATCGTTTATAAAACCCCAACTTGTGGGTGTTGTAAAAAATGGATAACTCATATTGAAGACAAAGGGATCGTTGCGCATTCCAAAGATTTCCGAAACATCGGCAACATCAAAACTAAGTATGGTATCAAACCTAATTACCGTTCATGCCACACGGCAGTGAGTAGAAATGGATTTGCCTTTGAAGGTCATGTACCCGCTAAGTTTATTCAGAAGTTCTTGTCAGAAGAGCACCCCAATGCGATTGGATTATCTGTCCCAGCAATGCCTGTTGGCTCTCCTGGTATGGAAGTCGGCGACCGCTTTATGTCATATAACGTATTAATTTTATTTAAAGATGGAACGAGTAAAGTATATGCAGAAGTTAAGGCTTATGAGGAGCAATTCTAATGAGATTAAATGTTTCAAGCCTTACTCTAATTTCAACTTCGCTAATGCTCGGCTTGTCTGTATTCTCAGCTCAAGCTGAGAAAGTAGTGTCACTTGAACAAGCTATCACCTTGGCTCAGCAAAATGATCCTTGGCTTCATGGGAGTCGGTTAAAACAAAGCGCGGTTGAAAATAGAAGTATCGCTTCAGGTACTTTGCCTGACCCCAAAGTATCACTAGGGATAATGAATTTACCAACAGATACTTGGGACTTAGATCAGGAAGGAATGACTCAACTAAAGGTTGGTGTTTCTCAAATGTTTCCTAGAGGTGATAGTTTAAAGATTAAACAAGAGCAATTAAAAATTGAGTCAACGAAATTTCCACTGCTACGAGAGGATCGTAAGGCTAAACTGATAAGCCAAGTATCACAGTTATGGTTAGATGCTTACTTAGCTCAACAAACCATTAAATTGATTGAAGCGGATTGGGCGCTCTTTGAGCAGATGGCGGAAGTTACTAAAGCTAGCTACTCAAATGTTGTTGGTAAAACCAGACAACAAGATGTTATTCGTGCTCAATTGGAAATCGTGCAGTTAGATGACCGATTAACTTCGCAAAAGCAGAAACTAGAAACAACAATCGCTCGCCTTAATGAGTGGCTTCATATCTACGATGCTGCTGGCTTGAATGAATCATTTAACTTTGATACGCAACCATTAGAGTTTAGGGTTTCTAAAAAGTTGCCTGCAATTCATTTGAACAATTCAACAGTCCTAAAAGCATCTAATTACTCAAGAAATCTATTGGCTCAGGAGCTTTCGAATCACCCAGCCATACTTGCAATTGATATAAAACGCAAAGCTTCAGAAAAAGCAGTTGAGTTAGCTAAACAGCAATATGAACCGCAATGGGGTGTTAATGCTAGTTATGCCTATCGGGACAATATGCCCTCTGGTGATAGCCGAGCTGATTTATTTTCTGTTGGAGTAACGTTTGATTTACCCTTGTTCACCGAGAACAGACAAGATAAGCAAGTTGCAGCTTCTATTGCAGATTCAGAGACTATTAAAACCGAGAAACTATTACTGACAAAGCAAATGATCAGTATGGTGGAAAAGGAGCTTAGACAGCTTAAGCGTTTATCTGATAGGCAATCTATCTATCAAGAACAACTCCTTAAACAAACTCATGACCAAGCAGAAGCGTCATTGACAGCTTACACAAATGATGATGGCGATTTTGCCGAAGTTGTTCGAGCAAGAATCGCAGAATTAAATGCCAGAATATCAGCCTTAAGAATTGATGTTGACGCACTTAAAACAGTTGCTCGTATCAACTATTTCTTTGCACGTTCTCAATCTAACTCAAATGCTGAACATAAGTCGATGCAAACTTCACACAAAACTAATCAGCACTTATCCAATCAGCAATTTGGAGAAAAATAATGTCAACGAATACTAAAACAATTATTGCCATCATCATTGGTGCTGCGCTAGGCGCAGGAGTATTGAGCTTATATCAAGGTGCAGGGTCAAACAGTAATACAGATGAAACAACATCAGCAGAGAAAAAGCCTCTGTATTGGGTTGCACCGATGGATTCTAATTACCGCCGGGACAAGCCCGGTAAGTCGCCTATGGGGATGGATTTAATTCCTGTGTATGAGGAAGAATCATCTGGTGATGATTTTGGTCCCGGAGCAGTAAAAATTGCGCCTCATGTAGTGAATAACCTAGGGGTTCGCACTGCACCTGTTGAGCTGAAAAATATGCATACTGAAATATCAACGGTTGGTTACGTTCAATATGATGAAGATAAGCTAATTCATATCCACCCACGTGTTGATGGTTGGATTGAAAAACTCTATGTCAAAGCGGCAGGTAACCCTGTAGAGAAAGGGCAGCCTCTTTATACACTGTATTCTCCTCAGTTAGTTAACGCGCAAGAAGAACTTTTAATAGCTTTAAAGCGCGACAATAGTTCCTTAATTTCGGCGGCGAAAGATCGCCTTAAAGCGTTACAGCTTTCAGCAGATTTCATTCAAAAGCTAGAAAAGACTAGAAAAGTTCAGCAAACCATCACCTTTTATTCACCACAAGCAGGTGTTGTTGACGGTTTGAAGATTAGAGAAGGCTTTTATGTCAAGCCGGGAAACACCTTATTAAGCATTGGTCAACTAGATCAAGTTTGGGTTGAAGCAGAAGTGTTTGAACGTGACGCAGCCTTAATTAAAGAAGGACTGCCTGTATCAATGACACTGGATTATTTACCCGGAGAGGACTGGGCTGGTGTCGTTGATTATGTTTATCCAACATTGAATAGTAAAACACGCACACTCAGAGTGAGACTGAAGTTTGACAACCCAGACTATCAATTAAAACCAAACATGTTTGCACAAGTCTCTATTCACGCTAATCAAGCTGATAGCACGATACTCGTACCTAAAGAAGCCGTCATTCGCACAGGTAAACAAGACAGAGTTGTACTTGCCTTGGGGGATGGGCAATTTAAGTCTATCGAAGTGACAATTGGCCGGGTTGATATCGATAGTATCGAAATCTTAGAGGGTCTTAATGAAGATGATGTTGTGGTGACATCTGCTCAATTCTTGATTGATTCTGAATCAAGTAAAAACTCTGATTTTAAACGAATGACTCATGACGAAGTGCCTAGCTCTGTTTGGATGGAAGGCGAAATCAACAGCGTCATGGCGGGACATCGTATGGTTAATATTACTCATGGTCCTGCTGAGGCTTGGGATTGGCCTGAAATGACAATGGACTTCGATGTAGGTGAAAAGGTAGATATTGATTCACTGAAGTCTGGTCAATCTTTGCACTTTGAAGTGAGCAAAACCGAAGAGGGTGGATATGAAGTTACTGGAATTCATATCATGAGTGAGCCTGCTGATATGAGTGAAGAAGTATCATCAGCAACAGTATCAGGTTTAATTAATGCGATTGATATTGATACACGGATTCTAAATATTAGCCGAGGCCCAATAGAGAAGTGGGATAGACCTGCTGCGACGATGGATTTTATCGTCGCGGACAATATAGAAATAGTTGATTTCAATGTTGGTGATAATGTCACTTTCACTTTTGAGGTTAGGGATGACTTAGTTATCACTGAAATCTCTCTTGAATCAGATGAACAACACGGCAAGGAAAATAAAGCTGCTGTTGATCATTCTAATCATTAAGTGGGAGAAAAATAATGATTGAATCAATTATTAGATGGTCTATCGGCAATCGTTTCTTTGTTTTGTTGATTACCTTAATTATCGCGTTTGGTGGTTTGTATTCATTACAAAAAACGCCAGTAGATGCACTCCCAGATCTTTCTGATGTGCAGGTGATAATTAAGACGAGTTATCCGGGACAGGCACCACAAGTTGTGCAGGATCAAGTGACATTTCCACTTACTACAGCGATGCTATCAGTGCCGGGGGCGCAAACTGTTCGTGGTTACTCATTCTTTGGTGATTCCTACGTCTACATTATTTTTGATGATGATACTGATTTGTATTGGGCTAGAAGCCGAGTACTTGAATACTTAAGCCAAGTAGCATCAAGCCTGCCTGATTCGGCAAAACCTCAATTAGGACCTGATGCAACAGGTGTGGGTTGGGTATACATTTACGCTTTAACAGATAAGTCTGGAAACCATGATCTAAGCCAATTAAGAAGCATTCAAGACTGGTTCTTAAAGTATGAACTACAAACTGTTCCGGGCGTGTCCGAAGTTGCCGCCGTTGGTGGTATGGTTAAGCAGTATCAAGTGCAAGTAGATCCTGACAAATTGAGAGCTTACGATATTCCTCTAAGTTTAATACAAATAGCCTTACAAAAAGGGAACAAAGAAACTGGCGCATCCGTTGTGGAAATGGCTGAAGCTGAATATATGGTTACCGCAACGGGGTATATTCAATCAGTTAGTGATATAGAGAAAATTCCACTTGGTATTAACGAACAAGGCACGCCGTTGCGTATTGGTGATGTTGCCAACGTTAACCTTGGTCCTCAAATGCGCCGTGGTATCGCAGAACTTAATGGCGAAGGCGAAGTTGTTGGTGGTGTTGTCGTTATGCGCTTTGGTGAAAACGCTCAACAAACCATAAATGGGGTAAAAGAAAAGCTTGAGTCGCTCAAATCTTCTTTACCAGAGGGGGTGGAGGTTGTCCCTGTCTATGACAGATCGAAGTTAATAGATCGTGCTGTTGATAACCTTTGGAGCAAGTTGCTAGAGGAGCTTGCGGTCGTGGCTATTGTCTGTGTTGCTTTCCTATTTCATCTTCGCTCATCAATTGTGGCAGTTGTTACTCTACCATTAGGTATATTGGTGTCATTCATCATCATGTATATGCAAGGCATCAATGCCAATATTATGTCTTTAGGCGGTATCGCTATTGCTATTGGTGCGATGACTGATGGTGCAATAGTGATGATTGAAAATATGCATAAACATATGGAGAAAACACCACTAACAGATGAAAACCGTTGGCAAATTGTAGCTAAGGCTGCGAGTGAGGTAGGCCCTGCATTATTTTTTAGCTTGCTGATCATAACTGTCTCATTCTTACCTGTGTTTATCTTAGAAGCGCAAGAAGGAAGAATGTTTTCACCGCTCGCCTATACAAAAACCTATGCAATGGCTGCATCAGCAGGCTTGGCAATAACATTGGTGCCTGTTTTGATGGGCTACTTTATTCGAGGCAAAGTCGTCTCTGAAAAGAAAAACCCATTAAATCGATTATTGATTGCTATCTACATGCCTGTTTTAAAGCAAGTCATGAAGTTTCCAAAATTGACAATAGTCGCAGCAGTATTAGTGACTATCGTTGGTTTTTGGCCTGTCGATAAAATTGGTAGTGAATTCATTCCGCCATTGGATGAAGGCGACCTTATGTATATGCCTACTACATATCCCGGCATTTCAATCGGTAAAGCAAGAGAGTTATTGCAGCAAACGGACAAGCTTATTCGCACTGTGCCAGAAGTTGAAAATGTATTCGGTAAAGTAGGACGAGCTGAAACCGCAACTGACCCTGCGCCTCTAACCATGATTGAAACCTTTATTCAATTGAAGCCACGGGAGGAGTGGCGAGAAGGCGTGACAACTGAGTCGTTAAAAGCTGAGTTTGATAAGTTGGTTAAATTTCCGGGCTTAACCAATGCTTGGGTCATGCCAATCAAGACCCGCATTGACATGTTAGCTACAGGTATAAAAACGCCTGTCGGTATTAAAGTCGCCGGACCAGAACTTGATGTAATTCAGGATATCGGCCAACAAATAGAACAACTCTTGCCAGAAGTGACAGGCACAGCGTCAGTTTACTCTGAACGAGTTGCAGGTGGACGATATATCAAGGTTGATATTTCACGAGATAAATCAAGTCGCTTTGGGTTAAATATCGAAGATGTCCAACAAGTAGTTTCTACTGCGATTGGCGGTATGAATGTGACACAAACGATAGAAGGTCAAGAGCGTTACCCTGTTAATCTGCGCTATCCGCAAGATTATCGAGATTCTCCTGAGCAGCTAGCACGATTACCTGTTGTAACACCAAGTGGTCAACGCATTGCACTAGGTGATGTTGCTGATATTCGAGTAGAGAATGGCCCACCGGGTATTAAAAGTGAGAATGCCAGAATCAATGGTTGGACTTTCATTGATATTGATAGCGTTGATGTAGGTACTTATGTTGAAAATGCTAAAGAACACTTAGCAAATAACCTGACATTACCAGCAGGCTATTCAATTACTTGGGCTGGACAATACGAATATATGGAAAGAGCGAAAGAAAAGCTCACCTATGTATTGCCTTTAACACTCGCCATTATTGTTATTCTGCTTTACCTGAATTTCAGAGCGTTTAGTGAAGTGGCTATCATTATCGTTACCTTGCCGATGGCAATGATCGGTGGGTTATGGTTGATGTATCTAGAAGGGTTTAATTTCTCAGTAGCTGTTGGTGTGGGCTTTATCGCTCTAGCTGGTGTTGCGGTTGAGATTGGCGTGATAATGCTGGTTTATCTTAATCAAGCACTTGCTGAGCTTAAGGAAAAAGCGGTGGAGCGAGCAGAACTCATCTCAGATGATGCATATCAAGATGCATTATTGCACGGTGCTGGCTTACGAGTTCGTCCAGTAATGATGACGGTAGCTACAATCATTATAGGTTTAATGCCTATTTTATATGGTACTGGTACAGGTTCTGAGGTCATGAGCCGCATTGCTGCTCCTATGGTAGGCGGAATGACAAGTGCTGTGCTGCTCACGCTTATTGTACTCCCTGCAATTTACTCAATCATTAAAAAGCCTGAAGTAAATGCCTTTAACAAAGAGCTTTCTAACGTGGAGCCTGAGAATAATGCTTAGCACGGCTAGAAAATATCACAAATGGCTAATGGCATTTGTCGGAATACAATTCCTCTTCTGGTCTATTACAGGCGTGTATATGGTGACTATGGATATTCACTATATACACGGCGAAACCTTGGCTAAGAGTGAGGAAGCCAAAATAGATTTAGCAAGTATGGATTACTCCATTGTAAAGCTAGCTGCGGATTATCCTAAAGCTAGCCAAGTTACACTTACTCAAAGTATGGGCCGTCCTTTGTATTCTTTTATTAATGGAGAAAATGGAAAAGTAGCAATAGATGCTAAAACTGGAGCTGTTCAGGCCCTTGTAGATGAAACCAAGGCTAAAGAAATCGCACAATACCATTATGCGCTGAATCATCAAATCGACAGCATAAGGTTGATTAAGTCAGCGACAAACTTGCCTGCTGAGTTGTCCCCAAGGCATTTACCTGTTTGGAGAGTGACGTTTGAGCAATTCTCCACACCGACATTTTATATAAGTCAACAAACAGGATCACTTGTTGCCAAGCGTCATGATTACTGGCGATTGTTTGATTGGATGTGGCGGTTCCACATTATGGATTACTATGATGGAGAAAACGTATCAAACTGGTTTTTGTTCTTGGTCGCAACTCTAGGTCTAATGGGAGCAATTACTGGCGCAGTATTGACTTATTACCGAGTGCTTTCCCCAAATAAAAAGAGAGTCATTTGATGCGACTATTTAAGTTAAATACAACGATACACAAGTGGCTTTCTTTATTTGTTGGTTTACAACTGCTTATTTGGTTGGGAACGGGCCTTTACTTCAATTTGATGGATCACAGTAAAGCCAGTGGTAATGAACTTAGAGTTCATTCTCATCATGAAGGTAGCATTACAGGCTTTGACCTATTCCCTATTAAAGACATTACTAGTAATGCTCCGCAGGAAGTAAACCTTATATGGGTTTTACATCAGCCTTACTATCATTTTGTGTTCGATAAGGGGCAGCATAGCTATCAAGAGCGCCACTCAAAGCTATTTGATGCTGTAACAGGAAAGCCATTTAATTTGTCTGAAGAACAAGTACTAACTTTGGCAAAAAACTCCTACTCAGGACAGGGTAAGTTAACTACTCCAGTGTTATCTCAACCTCCGTTTTCTGATCACGTAAGGCAGCAAAATCCTATGTGGCAAGTTGCCGTTGAGGATGAGAACAATACAACTATTTATTTAGATAGTATTACAGGTCAAGTACTTCGCCATGCCAATGATGATTTCAGATTGAAAGATCTGATGATGAAGCTTCACTTTATGGACTATGGCAATTCTGGAGGATTTAACCATTGGTTGATCATTGCATTTGCTTTTGCAACGCTATTCCTTTCAATTACTGGTGTTACTTGGCTGATACAACAGTATAGAAGTGGTTTACTGAAGCTAGGTTGGGGCACTAACAGGCAAAAAGTGGCAGTGACGTTTTCCAATGAAAATACTATTACTGACATCTCAGCAGTTGGTCGCTCAACTGTATTAGAAGGGCTAGCTAGTTCACATGTATACCTTCCTTCAGGTTGCGGTGGTGGCGGTACTTGTGGCAAATGCGTGTTCTTAAGTTCAACTAAATTACCTATCACACTATCTGAACAGGAACATTTATCTCAGGAGCAACTTAAGGAAGGTTATCGGCTTGGATGTCAGCATAGGTTCTCTGAAATTAGTTCGATTGAAGTTAATACTGATCGCAATATTGAAAATCATGAGCTAGTTGTGGTTGCGACTAATTTCATTACTCCTTTTATCAAGGAAGTGAAATTTAAGCTGAAATCAGGCAAACAGTTGGCATTTAAAGCTGGTGCATATATGCAATTTGATGTGCCAGCAGGGATGAATAGCTTACGTCCAGATGATATGCCAGAGTGCTATGAAAAATACTGGGATAGCTACTATCATGGAAAATTTTCTCATAACGGTGTAACTCGCCACTACTCATTAGTTAACTTTGACGAGGAGTCTGATGAGTTAATGTTTAATATCCGTTGGCAGACCGCAAAGAATGGTTTTAAAGCAGGAATAGGTTCAAGTTATTTAGGTTCACTCCAAGTAGGTGAAACGATAACTGCAAGAGGCCCTTTTTCTGATTTTTATGCCACTTCAAATAAAAAAGTTAGTCGCGTGTTTATAGGTGCGGGTTCAGGACTTGCACCACTGAGGTCTATTATTTTTGAACAGTTGAAAAAGCATAAAGATAAAAGTGGTTTGACTCTTATCTATGGTGCGCGAACTGAAGATGACTTGCTATACCATAATGAATTGAAGTCACTGAGTGAGAAGCATAAAAACTTCTCTTATATTCCTACTCTTTCTAATCCTTCAGAAGAATGGCAAGGGCACTCAGGCTATGTTCAAAAAGTACTTCTGCCGTATATGAACCAAAAAGCAGAACTGCATTTGGCTGAGTTTTACTTGTGCGGTCCAGAAGCAATGATGAGTGAAGTGGAAAAAATAATTACAGATGCTGGGATTCCAAGTAATCAAATTTTCAAAGATAAATTTAGTCGTTAATCCATTAAATAAATAGAGGTATATATGAAAACATTAATTAAACTTTTAACCATAATCAGTGTTGTTTTTAGTAGTGCAGTATTTGCACATGTGCATCTTGAAAAAAGCGTGCCTGCTGATAATGCAATGCTAATGAATACTCCAGAAAAATTGACATTGGGATTTAGCAAAGAGGTACGTGTAGTTAAAGTTACGTTGAAAAATAAAAAAGGTGAAAATATTAAATTTGACTTTAAACCATCAAAAGAAGCTTCCAGAGAGTTTTCATGGGAACTACCTAAATTAGCTCCAACAAACTATATCGTTGATGTGACCTATTTAGGTAAAGATGGACATAAAATGAAAGATAGCTTCGGCTTTATGGTTCATTAGTAAGGCTGTGTGATTGATATGGAAATGTATATCTGGAATACAGTCATTGTACTGTCAAAAATTGTATTTTACGTCGGCTTTGCCTGTATTGCCGGCTATACATTTTTCAGACAAATTTTTGAGCATAATGAATCTCATAGTAATGCTGTAATAGCGAATTTAACGTGGACAAGAACTTATATAGTTATGGCTTTGATCGCTAATATTACTTGGTTCTTTGCCAGTACTGGTGCAATGGCAGAAGAGGGAATTCAGGGGGCGATAGACGCTGATATATTGGCTATTATGTGGGACTCCTCTGTCGGCACTGGAGCTTTGCTTCGAGCGCTTGGGCTAGTTACCGCAATAATCGCTTTAGCTTTAAGGTTCAAACTCGCTGTGAACTCGTACTTAAAACAAAGCGCTTTAATGTTGAGTTTATTAATCCTTGCATACTCATTCACGTTACTGGGTCATATTTCTGAGTTAGGCACAATTGAAAAAGGCTTGCTTATTTTGCATGTGCTCGTTATGGCATGGTGGTTTGGGGCGTTATTGCCACTAAAACAGGCTTGCCATCAGCTAAGTTATGCAGAACTTCATTTGCTGATGGAAAGCTTTGGCAAACAAGCAAGTTTTACATTGAGCCTATTGTTGGTAGCAGGCCTCTGGCTCGTGATTCAATTGGTCGGAAGTCTTGATGCACTAATAAGCTCAAGTTACGGACAAACACTGTTGTTTAAATTGGCCCTTGTAGTGTCTATTTTGGCACTTGCTGCTAAACATAAACTAATACTCGTTCCACAACTTAAAAATAGTCAAGGCAGAGAGGCTTTATCTAAATCTATCTCGATAGAAATGGTAGTAGCTTTTGCCATTTTATCTGTAACGGCTGGGCTTACTAGTGTTGTTGGCCCTGCAAATTAAAACCTAAAAGAGAGAATGAAAATGAAAACAATAAATATATTACTCGTTTTATTAATGACGTTTAGTTTCGCAGCAAACGCTCATGGTGATAAGAACAAAGACAAAGGTTTGTTTAAAGGTATAGATACCCCAGCCGCAAAAGTTGTTTTGGCATTTCATCAAGCACTTGAAACTGGCAATCAAAAACAGGCTAGAGCGCAGTTAGCGGATGATGTCACCATTTTCGAGGGAGGCCGCGTTGAAAGGAGCGCTGATGAATATGCTCATCATCATATGTTGTCGGATATGAAGTATTTAGCAGCGATGAAGAGCGACACACTTGAACATCAAGTGACGATACTTGGAAATACCGCTATCTCTGCGTCGCGCAGTCAAACTACAGGTACTCATAAAGGTGTTGAACGCGATTATCAAGGCATGGAAACGATGGTGCTGGAAAAACAAAATGGTGAATGGAAGATTAAGCACATTCATTGGTCACATTAATTTATTGTTCAAACAACGGAGAGTAAAATGAGAAATAACAATCCATTACATCAAGTTTCTACGCCACGTAGACGCTTTGTACAAGGATTAGCTGCTGGCGGTGTATTAGCTGCTTTTCCAAGTGTTCTTCATGCAGCTTCATCTTTGCTTGCTGGAACTTCAACAGGTACTGCGCCCGAACTAAGTGGGGAAGTCATAGATCTGGTGATAGATGAGTCACCAGTAAACTTCACAGGTGTTGTAAGAATGGCTACAACAATCAATGGCTCAATACCAGCTCCTACCTTGCGCCTCAGAGAAGGTGATGACGTTACTATCAGGGTAACGAATAAATTATCAGTGCCGAGTTCAATTCATTGGCATGGGATCATTCTTCCGTATCAAATGGATGGCGTACCGGGTATTAGCTTTAAAGGTATAATGCCGGGTGAAACCTTTGTTTATAAATTTAAGCTGCAACAAAGCGGCACATATTGGTATCACTCACACAGTGGTTTTCAAGAAATGACAGGTATGTACGGCGCATTAATTATTGAGCCAAGAGAAAAGGATATTATTAGTGCTGACAATGAGCATGTCATCCAATTGTCTGATTGGACTGATGATGATCCAATGGATTTGTTTCGCAAGTTAAAAGTACAGAGCGATGTATTTAACTTTAATCAACCTACTGTTCCAGAGTTTTTTGATGACATTTCAAATAGCAGCGTTTCAAATGCGCTACAACGCCGGGAAATGTGGAATAAAATGAGAATGAACCCTACAGATCTTGCAGACTTATCAGCATCTGCAATGACTTTTTTAATGAATGGTTGTGCGCCTTTGACAAATTGGCGTGGAATGTTTAAAGCTGGCGAAAAGGTTAGGCTTAGATTTATTAACGGTTCTAGCAATACGTTTTTTGATGTAAGAATACCTGAGCTGAAGTTAACAGTTGTACAAGCTGATGGACAAAATGTTGAACCTGTGACAGTAGATGAATTTAGATTTGGTCCCGGTGAAACTTATGATGTACTTGTCGAGCCAAAAAATGACGCATATACGATTTTTGCACAAAGCATGGATCGCTCAGGTTATGCTAAAGGTACTTTATCAATGACACCTAACGTTGATGCACCAGTACCTTCTTTAGACCCCGTTGAGTGGTTAACGATGACAGATATGATGGGCAATATGACCCATGATAGTGTGCATTCTACAATGGCTGATACGGCAGGTATGTCGGGCATGAATTCTAATAAAATGGATCATAGTGCAATGGGTCATGGAGCGATGGCAATGGGTCATGGAGCGATGGCAATGGATCATAGTAAACATGGAATGACTAAAAACCCATTAGCTGTTGCTAGCACTAAAGTGCGTCATGCAAAAACAGAGTATGGAGCTTCTGTTGATATGCGTGTTGATATGCCTAGAACAAACCTTGATGATCCCGGTATAGGTTTACGTAAAAATGGACGCCGTGTTTTAACACTTGCAGATTTACATTCTCTTGAGGGAATTACAAACCAGCAAGAGCCAGAGGCTGAAATTGAATTACATTTAACTGGAAACATGGAGCGTTATAGCTGGTCATTTGATGGCTTGGAATTTGGAAAAAGCACGCCAGTTCACATGAAGCATAATCAACGTTTAAGAGTTATTTTACAAAACGATACAATGATGACACATCCAATGCACCTGCATGGTATGTGGAGCGATTTGGAGAATGAAAAAGGTGATGTACAGGTTCGTCGCCATACTATCCCTGTACAACCAGCGCAAAGAATTAGTTTTTTAACAACACCTCATGACGTAGGTCGCTGGGCATGGCATTGCCATTTATTATTCCACATGGATGCAGGTATGTTTAGAGAGGTAGTTGTATCATGAGAAAATTAATACTAACCAATACGTTAAAACTATTATTAATAGGTTTGCCCCTTATAAGTGTATCTGTATCTGCAAAAGATGAGATGACTGAGATGGGTGATTCTAAAATGCAAGCACAAGGTGGAGATGCACCTAAAGATGCTAGAGACCCTCATGCTTATGCCGCAGGTACAACATTGACTGAAGGTCCTTATGCACTCAATAGCGACAAACGACTGACTTTGGCAGATGAGCATTCATTTTACGCGCTACTAGGGGATCGTCTTGAATATAATGAGCAAACAAACGCAGGTGTTTTTGACTTTCAGGCATGGTATGGCACTACTTTTGATAGATTAGTCATCAAAACTGAGGGAGATTTTAGCGAAGGTAATTTAGAGGAGAACCAAACAGATTTTCTATGGGGCCACGCAATATCTGCTTATTGGGATACACAAGTCGGTATTCGACTTGATTACAATAACGAAGGTGAAAACCGCAAATGGCTAGCTTTTGGTTTACAAGGTCTAGCCCCCTACTGGTTTGAAATTGATATGACTGCGTATTTAGGAGAGCAAGGTAATAGTGCATTTTCGATCGAAGCTGAGTATGAGCTATTACTTACTCAAAAGTTAATTGTTCAACCACGAGCAGAGTTGACGCTTTACGGTAAGGATGACGTCCAAAATAACCTTGGTAGTGGCTTATCTAGCAGTGCTATTGGTTTTCGGGTTCGTTATGAGTTTACCCGCCAGTTTGCTCCCTATGTTGGCGTTGAGTGGACAAATAAATTTGGTAATACAGCCGACTTTGCGAAGTTAAATGGGCAAAGTACGCGTGATACTGCTTTTGTTGCAGGTATCAAGTTCTGGCTCTGATGTGAAGAAATACTATATTGACTTGATGAGAGCTACCGCAACTATATTGATGGTAGCTTTCGTTTTTTGGGATTTAAACCATTTTAGTTATGTTAGGAAAGGCCTAGCTAATAGTTTTTTTGGAAAGAACTAAGAGCAGTAATAGTAAGCTACTTCTTGTTTTCAGTCGGTGCCAGTCTGGTGTATACCTATCAAGGTGGAATATCAGCTAAGAAGTAAAGTTGGCGAATGGTAAAGGTTAAAGAGTCAAGCCAAAAAACATCGCCATTGAAAGACGTACAATAGACTATTTTATCACTTTTGATGAACGGGAATTGGGTGTGCTCGGGATAGAACCGATTGTTGCAAAGTACTGCGCTTAAAGCTGAACAATTGGAAAAATGATCCCTTACTCAATACCTAGTTATGAGCGTAGGGTTTTTATTTTTTTATGGTGCTCATGCTTGGCTTCAATCTCATGAGTATAAATCAGACACCCCTTTTATACTTGTTAAGTTTAAGCTGTTTAAAAAAGTAAAAAGTTTAGGTTTTAGTTCAAAGGTTGATCAAGATCATAAAATTATTTTTATAAAGTGGCTAATATTGTAGGAGCTAAAGAAGGAATGATAATGTTTGGACTTTTCAGGTGGTTTAAAATAGTGATAATAACTGTGTTGCTTACGCAGCATAGTTTTGCTACAGCTAAGCCAATGAATTGTGAAGAACATCAAAATGGATCTTCCGACACGCATATTATGCAACGAAGCAAAAATATTCACCATCAATCAATGAATGACAATAGTCACTATCACACTGTAAACTCGCAAGACTCTAAACACCGTCATGGTGATGAAGTCTGTGAAAAATGTAAAGCTAGTGATTGTGTTTGTTGTGAGGGGGGATTTTGTTCAAGCTTTCATTTAAATCCCTATCTTGTGCAAGCGCAAGAGGAAGGTATTTGCAATATTTACTCTGAGCTATTTCTACAGCGTACACCTCTACCAAAATCTGGTATCCATCTCTTACTTTATCGTCCACCAATTATTGGCTAATCACGGGATCAGTGCGTCTTTTTTTCGCCACTCCCATCAAAAATAGAATGACTTATTCATTGATTTAAATAATCAATTGTTTTGAACGATTAGTACGATATTTTGAAGGCACTATGAAAATTCTCAAACTATTGCCATTTACAGTACTTAATGCTGTCGATTTTGGCCGAGATTTCTCTTTTACCAAAAAATTAGTTTTTAGCTTATTCACTAGAATTAGTACTTGACCTGTGTCTTAGACACAGGTCTAAGCTGTAGGTGAGAGTACAAACTTAGGTGAAAAACTAAGGAGTAAATATGAAAGTAGCAGAACTGTCAAAAAGCCTTGGAACGACTGCTGATACGGTGCGCTATTACACGCGATTGGGACTGTTAAAACCTGCTAAGTCAGTGAACGGCTACAAGTCATACTCGAATAAAGAAGTATCGAGACTTAAGTTCATTTTAAGTGCCAGAAATCTTGGTTTTTCCGTTGCTGATATCAAGCAAATTCTTAATGAATCTGAAGATGGTACAAGTGCGTGCCCATTAGTCAGAAGCCTCATCAAAGAGCGGCTTGAAGAAACAGAAAAACAGTTTCAAGCAATGTTGGCACTTCGAGGGAAAATGTCTTCGGCGCTTTCTCAATGGGAAGAAATGGAAGACAAAGCGCCGACTGCAAACATGGTTTGTCATCTCATCGAAAACTTTGAACAAATTAAAAAGGCATAGGAGGAAAAATGGTAACTACTAATACAAATATAGAAACCGAATCAGGCTGTTGCTGTCAGGCAAAAACTCAATCCTCTTCGTGTAAAAGTAAGGAGAATACGTTGGAAAAAACATCACAAAGCCAACAGCTCATCATTGAAGGCGCTGGGTGTGCTAGCTGTGTAGGCAAAATTGAAGGGGCGTTAAAGGCAACTCATGGAGTCGTCAGTGCAGAAATGAATTTTGCTGATAGGACTGTAACAGTTTCTGGGACAGCTAAGACAGAAGAATTGATCAAAGCTGTTGAGTCAGTGGGGTATAACGCGAAGCCAATTGATGATAGCTCAGCAACAGATGCGCTTGACGAGAAAGAGGCGGCGGATTGGGCATATTACAAAAAGCTAATGCGCGATACGTTTATTGCCCTTTCACTCGGCGTTCCTTTGATGATCTACAGCATTGTAGTTGGAGAAATGACAGTTGAAACAAACCTTGAACGCATGTCTTGGCTGGTTGTCGGTATTTTAACTTTTGGTGTTATGTATTTTTCAGGTAAGCATTTTTATGTTGGCGCTTGGAAAAGCTTTAAAAACCACTCCGCTAATATGGACACACTAATAGCTTTGGGAACAGGTACAGCTTGGGTGTACTCAATGGTTGTTGTGTTTGCACCTGACGCCGTTCCATTGATGGCTCGGCATGTTTATTTTGAAGCGACCGCCATGATCATTGGCTTGATTGATTTAGGTTTAGCATTAGAAATAAAAGCCAGAGGTAAAACCTCTGAGGCCATTAAACGTCTTATCGGCTTGCAGGCCAAAACGGCAACCGTGGTTCGTGATAGCAAAGAAGTTCAGATTGGTATTGAGCAGGTTTTACTTAACGATATTGTGAAGGTAAAACCGGGTGAAAAAATTCCCGTCGATGGTGTGGTATTGGAAGGACACACGTCTATTGACGAGTCCATGCTGACAGGTGAACCGATGCCCGTTGAAAAAGCCGAGGAAGATGAGGTTGTCGCTGGCACGTTGAACAAATCAGGCATGATTTTATTCAGAGCCACACGTGTTGGTAAAGATACGGCGCTTGCACAGATCATCAATATGGTGAAACGAGCGCAAAATTCAAAACCGCCGATTGGCCGCTTGGCCGATGTTATTTCCGCCTATTTCGTTCCTGTAGTCATGATCATCTCGGTGTTAAGTGCGTTAGCATGGCTTAACTTTGGCCCTGAGCCAGCAATTGCTTTTGCTATCGTATCAGCAACTACTGTGCTTATTATTGCCTGCCCGTGTGCTTTAGGCTTGGCAACACCCATGTCTGTCATGGTCGGAGTAGGAAAAGCAGCAGAAGCCGGAGTACTTATTCGCAACGGTGAGGCACTGCAAACCGCCTCTAAAATCACTGCCATGATTTTAGATAAAACGGGCACTATTACTGAAGGGGCACCTAAGGTAACCGATATTGTTTTAGCAAAAGCTACTGACGAAAAAGACGTACTACAGCTTGCAGCAAGTTTAGAAAGCGGCTCAGAGCACCCTTTAGCGCAAGCGATTGTTGAAAGTGCTTTAGATAAGGATATTGAGTTACTAAAAATTGAATCGTTTAATGCTATTACGGGTTTTGGTGTAGAAGCAAACTGTAACAATAAAGTCCTGCTTTTTGGTAACGATAAACTAATGAAGTTAAAAGGCATAGACCTCACAGGCTTTGTTGGAAAAGCCCAGTCTTTAGCCAAAGAAGCCAAAACACCTATGTACTTTGCTGTAGATGGTGAACTTGCCGCAATCATTGCTGTCGCAGATCCCATTAAGTCAGACTCAATCTCTGCTATCAAACGGCTTCAGGCTAATGGTATACGCGTCATCATGTTAACAGGTGATAACAAGGAAACCGCTGCCGCTGTTGCCAAAAAAGCAGGTATTAGCGAATTTCTTGCTGAGGTGCTGCCAGAAGATAAAGCCAACAAGGTGAAAGAGCTACAAGGCAGTGGCGAAATTGTTGGTATGACAGGAGATGGCATCAACGATGCTCCTGCGCTAGCGTTAGCCGATGTTGGCTTCGCCATAGGCACAGGGACTGATGTAGCTATCGAAAGTGCTGACATTACCCTAATGCGTGGTTCACTTCATGGCCTTGCCGATGCCATAGCGGTAAGCAAAGCTACTTTACGAAATATCAAACAAAACTTGTTTGGCGCGTTTGTCTATAACGTAGCCGGGATTCCTTTTGCTGCGGGGGTTCTATACCCCTTCTTTGGCATTCTGCTTAGCCCTGTAATTGCAGGTGCTGCAATGGCGTTTTCGTCATTGACTGTAGTGTCAAATGCAAATCGACTTCGCTTTTTTAAAGCAAAAGAGCATTAAGGAGAATCACAATGATGGTTATTAACTTATTAGGCTTAATGTTAATCGCGCTGATTGTTTGGTGGTTTTGGCTATATAAACCCAATAAAACAATCGTTCAAGGTAATGAAGTACTCATTGAAGTGAGGGATGGCGTGTATTCCCCATCCTCAATTCAGGTGTCTGCTAGCCAGCCTGTCACTCTGAAGTTTATGCGCAAAGATCAATCCCCCTGCGCTGAAACAATGCTTATTCCTTCATTGGATATAAGCGAACAGCTTAAATTAAATGAAATTACTCAAATTACCCTATTGAACTTATCACCGGGAGAGCATGAGTTTCACTGTCAGATGCAAATGTATCGCGGTGTCTTAAAAGTCGTTTAGGAGGGCAATATGAAAAATCAACACCCTAATTTTTGGTCAACACCTACAGGCTGGGCTGCACTGGCACTTATTGCCGCAGTGACCTACTTCTTAGTGCTTGAGCATGGTCAACATACGCTGCAATTTCTTCCCTACTTGATTTTATTGCTATGCCCCTTGATGCACGTATTTATGCATGGCAATCATGGTAAACATGGTCACGATCATTCACATGCGCCTGATGAAAAAAAGGAAGAGAGCTTTCAAGAACTCACGGATAAAAATGCAGCCTATCGCGATGGCTACATACAAGGGTTAGAAAAGGCACGTAAGGAATCACATAAAAAGGAGAGCAGTGATGAATGAAACATATGATTATGGCTTATGGTCAATGGTGATACTGAACTCAGCAATTTTTATCTTTTTTGCCTTTAGTTTTGTCAAACCAAAAACATCAACTGATTGGAGAAGTCTAAGCGCGTTCTCTGCCTTTATTGTTGCCCTATTTACTGAAATGTATGGCTTTCCTTTAACTATCTATTTTCTGTCGGGGTGGCTGACGGAGACCTATCCAGAAGTAAATTTCTTTGCGCATGAAAATGGGCATTTATTACATACTTTCTTTGGATTTCAAGGTGATGCCCATTGGGACCCATTTCATATAGTGAGTATGGTGTTTATTGTTGCAGGTTTCTTTATGTTGTCTTCAGCATGGAATGTATTGCATCACGCGCAAAAACATCATCAATTGGCTACAACTGGATGGTATGCAAGGTGTCGCCACCCACAGTATGTAGCTTTCATTCTAATCATGTTCGGCTTTTTATTGCAGTGGCCGACAATCCCAACACTTGCGATGTTTCCGATCTTAGTCGTTGTTTACGTCAAGCTAGCGAAACGCGAAGAAGCACAGGCGATTGCTGAATTTGGTTCGGAGTACCACAGGTATATGGAATCGACACCAAGTTGGATCCCAAGTTTTAATAAAAGTGTAGAAGGTAAAAATCATGAAAACGTTAACTAAATCAATTTTATTTATTGGTTCACTACTGATAACCACTAGCTCATTTGCCCAAAACAATGAGCATAAACATGAAGGTGCGAACAAAGCTGGTATGCATCAAGGCATGACAATACCACATGAGAACATGGGAGAAATGCATAAAAAGATGATGGAAATGAAAAAGGAAGTCCATGCCATTAAAACTGAAAAAGATCCTGACAGGCAACAGCAGATGATGGTTGAACATCACCGTTCAATGATGAAGATGATGCAATCCATGCACAAAAACATGGAAGAAATGCCAATGCATCAACAAATCAAGATGACTGAACATCATTTAGAAATGATGGAGAACATGATGCCGCAGATGAACCGGAAAATGGAAGAAATGAAAGATAGCAATCAACAGCATTCACACAAACATTAGGAGAAAAATTATGAGCGATTTAGATCATAGAGTTGGCGTTAGAGAGCAAAATTTAGTTGTTCGAAATCTAAAGCTTAGCAATGTCACAGAAGAAAGCTGTGACGAGTTAGTAAAAGAAATAGATCAGCTTTTTGGTATAGATGAAGTTAGTTACAACATCAAAGAAGGTGAAATACACCTTGCCTATGATGCCGCAAACGTAAGCCTTGATGGGATTGAGGAGGTAATCCGTAAGTATGGCGCAGATGTTCATGATGATTGGTGGACACATACTAAAGAAAGTTACTATAAATTTGTTGATCAGAACATCAAAGATAACTCTGTTCATAAGCCTTGGAGTTGTCATCAAGCACCTTCGGGGGCTGGCCGGAAAAACAAATGAATTCATAAAAAAGTGTATAGATAATTAGTTAGTCAAATGAGGTAACAGTGATGAAAACACCCTATATAAAAGCTCTTTTATTGCTTACATTCGGTTTATATTTAGTGGGTTGTTCCAATACCACTTTTTATCATAAATACATGATGAGGGGTCAGGTAGTAGAAAGTTCTGATAATCGAACTCTAATCTGTATTGGTGCTAAGCATGGTGCAGAGGTTGGGCAAAAATACAGTGTTATTAGATTCCATGAAAGAATAGTATTGAGTGAAGGTGAAGATCCCTACACTATCGAAAAGGTAGGAACGGTACAAATTACTAAAATTGTGAATGATCATTTCGCAACTGTAAAGCTAGTGTCTGGTGACATTGCAGCGAAAGATATGGTGGAACTTGAAAACTAATAAAGTGGTGGCGAAAGCCACCACAAGAGCATAACAATAAAACTTAATGAAAAAGCTTTAGTGTTATTTTGTACAACCTCTGAGATTGTTTGCTCAGTTCTGGTTATCTTGATGCCAGTACGACAGAAAAAATGTTACATATGGATTAGAAAGGTGTGGGCAGGCATCCTAGGTCTAATCTTAACAGTTAAGGGGCCGCCGAATAGAGCTATACCTTTACATCAGCAGCATAATCAATGCTCCCGCGATCATAAATAAGTTTTCAGATAGCGATACAAATCCAAGTGGCACACTGCTATCGCCGCCTACACAGGCACACTTTAACTGGCGTTTGTCAATGTAAACGGCTTTGAAAACTGAAATTGCTCCAACTGTGCCGATAAACAATGAAAATGGTGCCACTGCGAGAGGCTGTAGTTGGGCAACCATACCAATACCTGCATATGCTTCAATGAAGGGATAAATATAACCATATCTTATCCATCTCATCGTTAGTAAATCATAAGTAATAAACGAATTTGTGAAACTGTATAGGTCTTTCAGTTTTTGCACCGCTAAGAGCGTCATTGAAAAAGCTATAAATAGCATCAGTGTTCTGATGGAGATAAATGAGTCGGAAACAAAATGTTGAAATGCGACAGCAAGAAGGAGACTGTAACTAATTTTGTGTAATTGCCTATCTCAAATTACCCTTTGGATGGGTTAAGGATAGGCAGATGAACATGAATAAGAAAGAACTTGAAGCTTTCGCAAGAGAAGCCGCCAAAGGGATTAAATCCTCTTAGGACCTAAACGAATTTAGCCAGATGCTCAAGAAAATCACCGTTGAAGCGGCACTAAATGCAGAGATGGATGAGCATCTAGGTTATGAGAAGCACCATAAATCAACTTCTACAAACGGTCGCAACGGTAAAAGTACTAAACGAGTTAAAACTGAAGATGGTGAATTTGAACTCGACACTCCTCGTGACCGTGAAGGCTCCTTTGAGCCAAAGTTGGTCAAAAAGAACCAAACCCGCTTTACGTCCATGGACGATAAAATCCTCTGGCTTTACGCGCAGTGTATGAGTACCCGTGAAATCGTCAGTGCATTGGATAAATGGTATGGTGCTGAGATATCGCCTACGTTGGTGTCTCGTGTCACGAACGCGGTTATTGAGCAGGTAATTGAATGGCAATCTCGCCCTTTAGACGCTGTTTACCCTATTGTTTACCTAGACTGTATCGTCGTTAAAGTTCGCCAAGATAAACGGGTTATCAACAAGTCCATTTTTCTTGCATTAGGAATAAATACCGAAGGCCATAAAGAGTTGATGGGAATGTGGATTGCCGAGAATGAAGGTGCCAAATTCTGGTTAAATGTGCTGACCGAACTTCAACAGCGTGGTGTAGAAGACATCCTCATAGCGTGTGTTGATGGCCTAAAAGGCTTTTCAACACATTATTCCCTCAAACCAACATTCAACTGTGTATTGTGCATATGGTGCGAAATTCATTGAAGCATGTTTCATGGAAAGACTACAAGGCCGTTACAGCAGACCTCAAGCGCGTTTACCGCTTAGCCACAGAAGATGAAGCCTTACTTGAATTAGAGCGCTTTGGTGATGCCTGGGATAGCCAGTATCCGCAGACTACAAAATCATGGCGCAATCATTGGCAAAATCTAAATACGCTTTTTAATTATCCTGAGGATATTCTAAAGGCAATCTACACAACCAATGCGATAGAGTCGCTTAACAGTGTGATTAGGAAAGCGATTAAGAAGCGAAAAGTCTTCCCGAGTGATGACTTAGCAAGAAAGATGGTTTACCTTGCAATTCAAGATGCCAGTAAAAAATGGACAATGCCCATTCAAAACTGGCGTCAGGCGATGAGTCGATTTATCCTCGAATTCGAGGAACCCCTCGAAAGACATATAAACTAAGTGGCAGCTACACAGAATCTGTTACGGGGTCAAGACATTGGCGAAATTTGCCTTAGTTAACAATCTAATTAAATAATTCAAAGCTCAACTTCATTATGCTCAACTCTCTAAAATTCATTAGATATTAAAACTTTACCAAACAAGTGCATTAAGACAGGAAATGTCTAAGTTAAAAAAAAGGTAGCCTCAACCAAAGGCTACCTTTTTTTATACTAGAGTTCTTTGGAGGAGACTTTAGTATGTTGTTAATGTACCACAAATATTCTCTTAACCCCCCAAAAAAAGTTCAATACGAAAGAAAATCTCAGAATTACTCAAAAATCCCACTGTAGAATTTATTTACGTTCTCACAAAAACAGTTAGCTATGAATAGCATAAAGTTAAAAAGCACAATCATAGTCTGCCTTACACTACTAGGCTTATATGGGTTAGCGGAATTATTTTTTGCTCGCTTCACATTTTCTTTTCCTACCTTTCAAGAGCAGTGTTTGTATGCTCGCATGTTCATAGTCGACAAGCGTGATAAGGATATTAAAAGGGGTGATTTAGTTGCATTCAAATTTAACAAGGAAGATAAAAATTTTGATAAAGGGCTGAGCTTCATAAAAATTGCAGCCGGTGTTCCAGGAGATGAAATCAAATACTCGCCAAATGAAATGTATGTAAATCGAGTCGAATCTGAAATTGCTGGAATGACGCATGCCATTAATTTCTTACAGTTAAACCCAAAAGAGTATGAGCGACAAATCACCTTGAATGAAAATGAATTCTTTATGGTTGGTGAGACTATTTATAGCTATGACAGCAGGTTTTGGGGGCCAATAAATGAAGAGGACATTTTGGGAAAAGCATATGCAATTTTTTAAGTCGATAGTCTTTCTTTGTGCGTTTTCAGTTTCGGTAAGTGCCAATCAAAAAAACGAATATGATGTTTCTAGTTTTCAAGACGCTGCGAATAAGGCTGTCGAGAAAGCCAAAGAAAATGGGTGGTTAAAAGATATAGATAAGCCAACAATTCAAGAGAAAGATATAGCTTTAGCCAAGTCAATTGCAGATCAGGCTGTTGTTATTTCCAGTGAAACAATGAAGAGAGCGCTTCCACAACAACAAAATAAGATTGATTTATTAGAAGGTACAGATGGCGCTATTTTCGTAAGTTTCTCAATGCCCAGAAGAGCACTTATTGATGCCTTCCAAGTGGCCAAAGAGCATAACTTAACAATTTTATTTAGAGGGCTAGAAAAAGGGGCTACACACATATCATCGACGATGAAGCTTATTCAGAAATTAAGTGCCATATCAAAAGTAGAGCCAAATGTAGGAATAAACCCACTAAGATTTAAAGAGTTTAATGTAACCGGTGTACCAACTATCGTCATAAGAAATGGTAATAAGCATCTTATTGCTCAGGGCACATTGAATGCGCAATATGCAAAAGAGCAGTTTGATCAAAAACAAGGCGATTTCAAGTTTGAACCATTAGGTCAATTATTCAATATTGACGAACCTGACATCATAGAGCAAATGAAAGCTGTAGCAGGCAAGATTGATTGGGCTGAGAAGCAACGTTTAGCAAAAGAAAGGTTCTGGAAGAAATATAAAACTTACCCTCTCCCCACGTCAGATGAATCTAAGCAGTGGCTAATAGATACGACTGTTCGCGTAACTCAAGATATCAAAAATGGCCGTGGAGAAATATTGGCTCGAGCTGGCGACATAACAAACCCTTTAAAACAATACCCTATGCATTTAACCATTTTTGTAATTGATCCCTATGTGAAGTCACAGGTTGATTGGGTTAAGGAAGAATTAAAATCGATATCAGGACAGTTTCAGATTCATCTAACCCATATGGATAAAGACAAAGGGTGGGATGACCTTAGTAAGTTTCGAAATGAGTTTGGGGCACCAGTTTTCATTTTGCCTAAACAAGTTATTGAGAAATTTAAAGTGGAAGCTACACCAAGCAAAATCGAAACACAAAGCAATGGCTATTTACTGGTACGTCAATTCGATTGGAGTGAAAAATGAAATTAATTTTAGTTGGGTTAGGCGTTTTGGGTGGGATCTATTTAAGTTACGAGTACCCCACTGTAGCAAAGCAAATTTGGGATACCGCTTGGCATTACTTTCTAATCGCATTTAATTGGTTAGAGTCAAAAGTGGGCCAATTGTAATGCGCTTTACATTGATTTCCCTTATTTTCTTAGTTGCTTTATTTTCAACGCAAACAAAAGCTGAAGGTAACGCATGCAATAACGCGAATGTATTTAGCAACATAATAAATGAAGTTTGTTGGTCGTGCTTCTTGCCAGTACGATTGATGGGAGTAGGTCCAAAACCAAATGGGGCTGCACCTGACCAATCGATTTGTGCTTGTAATGATGCTCTTGGAATCCCGGAGTTTGGCTATCAACTGGGGTTTTGGCAGCCGTCTAGATTAGTCGAACATGTGAGAGTTCCATGGTGTGCACCCGCATTAGGGGGAGTTAGGCTTCAGGATGATCTATTTTCATTGTCGACTGGAGTGGATGTTAAAAGTTCCGGTGGTGCAGACTTGGCAACGTACCAATACCATTACTATTCATACCCATTATTTGCGATGTTGGAAATTTTGTATTTGCCTAAATGTGGTGGTGAATATACAGATTTTGATTTGATGTACCTTAGCGAGATTGATCCAACTTGGAACAATGATTTGCTCTCAATTTTACTATCCCCAGAAGCATTTATATTTGCAAATCCAATTGCAAAAGCGTGGTGTACTGCGGATTGTGCCGCAATTACAGCAGGAGATGTTCAAGAATCTACATATGGTTGTGCTGGCTGCGACGGAAGTCTCTATCCATTTACTGGAAATGTTTATCATGGTGAGTCTGGGCCGCGTGTAACTTCTCTTTTGACACAACGTGTACTTGCGAGTTTGCACCGAAAGGGGTTGGCTAGAAAAACAATCGGAGAGGATGCAATGTGTAAACCCGAGTTTTGGCCAATGATCCCCAAATCCCAGTATAAGCTTTCGATGCTTCATCCCGTAGCTGAAGCTGATATAAACTCCCCCAATGGTAAGTGCTGTCACCCATTGGGGGAGTCTGAACATAAATGGTCTACAGCGGCAGGTGGTAGAACCATCCCAGGTCTTGAAGACTACCTATATTTACTGTGGCGGTTTAATGACTGTTGCGTAATTAGTTCTGGTATTAATGTGCCTTCAAAATAGTGAGTAATTGTACTTTCTGTTCCAAAACTGGAATGGTTTCTGAGAAGAATGGAATAGAAAGTCTTTTATGACAAGGCTTTTAGCGCGGAGGGGAATATCGATATTTTTGATTTTCTGATAAGTGTTATTCAGCCATAAATGCTCTTTGAACAAGATATTACTCCACGTATTGTCAGTTATGAATAAAAAAACACTATATACGCGACTTTCCTTCTTCATAGTATAAAAATGAATCAATTAGTGACATTGCGCATTAGGGGGGGTTTGCAATAAGATCTGTAAGTAGATGGAAATATTGCGTAAATGTAAAAACTAGTGCTATTCTAGTTTCGCTATTCAAGGAAGGAGTTTGTCCTCGTGTTGTCATTCCAAACCCTCGCAATGTTGTTCCTACTGGCTATTTCTAACTTAAGTATTTGGCTTGCAGATGGTTTCATTACATTTATTGCATTTACCGATAATGTCGCAAGTATGACTTTTTCACAGCTACTCAATGCAATGACAGAGCTTAATTTGTTTGTGATTTTAGCATTACCTGAATACTGGCATGCGAATTCCCATCATTCATTTTTGGAAGCTCCAGCATTTTGGTTTGAGCCTGCAACAAGTATTGCTGCGTTCATCACGTTTGGCTTGTTATTGCTATTTTCAAGTATTGTTCATTCGTTAATAGGTTACACAATTGCAGCTATCATGCTTGTACTTGGGATTGGCTATATGTTAGTCAGCTGGGGTATTTTAGTGGATGTAACAGAGCCACAGCAGGTTGGCTCATTTTTAAGCATCGGTGTACAGGGCTTGTTAGTTCATTCGATATTTTGTTTTGGATCTTTGCTATTTATAATAATAAAAAATGCGTACTACAAAATATACTCTATTAATAATATTAAGCTTGCTCAGTCATTTTTGCATTGCAGGTGATGTAAGTTGGCAAAAACAAGCAATAGAGCAAACAAGACTCAATGTTATTTTTTTGTTAATATTGCTATTTTTGCCGTTGTACAGGAATTAACATTATGGCAATTAGTAAAAAATAACGAGCCAATCAACATCATTATTAACAAAGTGAGTTAGACACCTTAACACAATTATTGAATCGTCATGGTTTCCATCAAAGTGTTAACAAGCTTGATGATAAATCTGGGTTTTTATTAATCGCAGATATAAATAACTTTAAATCTATTAATGATCGTTTTGGGCATAATATTGGTGATAAGGTTTTGCATCGCGTAGCACAAACATTAAAAGAACAAGTTCGTGGTAGTGATATTGTAGCTCGTTATGTGGGGGAGAAATTTGTGATATTTTTCCCTTCACAAGATAGTGACCAACTAAAGTTGATCTCCCACAGATTAATTTGTTCTGTAAGCGCACTCGATTTTTCAGATTTAAACGAAAATCTAACGCAAGTTACTATAAGTGTAGGCCTTGATAAAGGTAGTGTTGAGGCTAATCATTTTGAGCTGTTGTATGAAAAAGCAGATACACTCTTGTACAAAGCTAAAAGCTCAGGTAAAAATCAATTTATTATGGGGCACCTTGAACGTGTGACTGTTTAAATTAGCTTAGATCAATATTCACATGTCTAGCTTAAGCAAAAGTTAAACTACCACACTATTTTTGCCATTTTGCTTGGCTTTGTATAAGTTCAGATCAACACGTTTTGCTGCCTGTTCAGCAGTCTCATGCGGGGTTATTTCAATAACACCAATGCTTACGGTTGAATTAATACCCAAAGAAGTATGTTGTTTTTCTGCTATTGAATGCCTAATTCGCCCCGCAATGTCTTTTGCATTTTCGAGAGTTTGGTTTTCAAGCACAATCAAAAACTCTTCACCACCGACTCGTCCCACCATACCTGAACAGCGAACTGTGCTTACAATGGTATTTACGACAGAAATGATAAGCTCATCGCCAATATCATGGCCGTATTGATCATTTACAGCTTTAAAATGGTCAATATCAATAGAAATCAGTGAACTTACTTGCTTATTGTGTAAGTTTTTTTGCATGACACTTCGCTTCAAATTAATGATAGCTCTGCGATTTGCTATGCCTGTAAGTTCGTCTTTTAAGGCGAGTACTTCAAAATACTTTTTTTGGCGGACTTGTTTAAAGCTGTAAATGGCAAATAGGATTAAACATACGCTGGCAATAATGAGTGTTAAGCGCTGCCAAAAGGCTTTATCTTCAGCCACTGTTAGTAACTCTTTTTGCAGAGCTGAAGCTTGTTCTAGACGAGTTATTTCACGCTTCTGTTGTTCAAAGTTAAAGTTTAGACGTGCTGATATAAGGGCGTTATTGGCTATGTCTGTTTGCTTTTGTTTTATTATTATTATTAGTTGTTGTTGAGCATTTATGTGTAATAAGGAATCATTTGTAGCTTCAGCAATTAATGAGGCAAAGCTTAAATACCTTTCTTTAAAACTGACCGGCCATGAGTTTTGCTTAGTTTGTAACTTGTTAAATAAAGTGAGAGCTGCGTTTAGATTATTGCTTTTTAAGTGCCATTGGGCTTGTGTCATAGTTAGTAGTGTTGTGATCCAGCTATCATCTATCTTAAGTTTATCAACAGCGGTTAAATATGACTTTGCAGCATTGAGCTGGTTTAGTTCGGTGTACAACTCAGCTAATTTTATCAATACATAAGCATAACCGTTATCGCTTTCGTAAGACCTTACATCTTTTTTGATTGACTGATACAACTCTATAGCTTTAGGGAGATTTCCGCTTTTTTCATGGGCAAAAGCGATCTGATCGATTACTTTGTAATGTTCTTGTTTATTAAATTTGGCTAATTCGGTTGCAGAGCGTTGCAGTTGTTCAATTGCTAGATCAAAGTTGTAAAGAGCAATATGAATATCTGCTATTTCTTTTAGGGCAAGAGCTTGTTCATAGCTATTTCCTGATTTTTCAAATAGCTGATAGGCTTTTTGCGCTGCATGGAATGCATCTTCATAGTTTCCTTGGGCTAAGTAAATACGATTGAGTACTGTACTAGCGTTAGCAATGCCGTTTAGCTCTTCAGGGTTTTGCGTGTTTGCAGAGTTTTGAGTTATAGGGGTTAAAAGTATTGTGGCTAATTGGTAATTGCCTTGGTTGTACTCTTGGAAAGCTTCACAGACTGTGAGGTTTTGTTTTAATATTTCGCTACCTGAGTTATGAATTATTGACTTTGCATTATTTAAAAAGTCATTGTAATGGAGTAGCCCATTAGATGTAGTGACATCAGAAAACCAACACTTAAACGCCATTACTCGCGCATCATCAAGCACATTTTTATATGGCATTCCTTGTTCTAACTTTTCTAAAATAGCTCTCGACTCAGAGAAGGTGGTATAGCCATAAAGAACCTTATCTATTTCATTTTTTACTTCATTGGCGGTTAAATTGGCAGAAAAAAGAACAAAGCATAAAACCCTTAACATTTAAACTGTTACTCCATCAACTACTATTCCGTTACTAAAATTTAGTTATTATTTTTAATTGAGGTTAACATAAAAGTTGTTCAATAATAACAATTACGAGAAGCTTAAAACTCGAAAGGTTTTGGTTTTCTGCTGCCTTTTAGATTCCATCAAAGATTTGCTTAATTTCAGCGACTTTTCGTAATAAAACACAAATTCCAATGTTTTATCAGAAACTTTAATAACTCTCTATCAGAAACTGATACACAATTTTATCGTCTGTAGTATAGCTAAATTCCAGCCTTGGATCAGAAAGAACAATGGTTTTAGCTTAGCTAATTTTTTGGAAGCTGCGCGACCTCTAGATACTCCGGCTGTTGAAAGTGTTGAAAGTGTTGAAAGTGTTGAAAGTGTTGTAAGGGTAGCTCCTTTTATATAAGCTCATATTGCGTTCGTTAGCTTTACATATTTAGGGACTCATTTGGGAAAATTTGTTTTTAGCAAAAAATTACTAGGTAATTGAGCGATACCCCCTAGATTTATCTAATTTTAATATTAAATTAAGCTTATACTTGTTTCGGTTTTTTTTACTCCACCTATAAAAAGTTAATATTAAAAACATGGAGTTATTGAAACAACAGTGTGAAGTGAATCACTTATGGGCGCCACCTTAATGTCGAATAAGGGGGGCTCATAAAGTTTCGAAAAATTTTTAAGTATGGAAGTTTGACAATAATAAGCACAGCCTCTATATTTAAAGTGTATTTCATAAATTATTGAGCCAGCAATTTCCTAATTGATTATCAATACCCAAGCATACAAACTCACCTTCATCCCTAAGTTTGTATGCTTTTTTCTTTTGTATCCTAGTTTAGCCAGAATGACGCTGGATTTGCTTTTTGTGCTTCTATACTTTGCTGGTTTGGTATTCTATAACAGAGGTTTAGCTATTAGGTGACATTATGTTCTTGTCGAGCATTTTCTATTGCTAAAGACTCCCTATATTCAGCAGTTTCTGCTGTCAGTTTCCAATGAACATCAGGTAAATCCTGTTGCTCAACTACTTGTCTAACCTCTGCTATAGAGGTTTTGAACATTAGGCTTGCGCAATCTCACCCTTTCAAGGGCGAGTCAAGCAAGAGGTAACTAGTCTTTTTTCTGACTTAAAGCGCGTGAAGTTTTTACGGCTCTTTCACTTGGCGGTGTGTTTTGATTTTCAATGTACTGCTTAATTACATCCAAACTCGCGCCG
>Ga0209348_1000149_pt1 | contig 41171 bp, 40 predicted proteins | sample ETNvirenome_2_30_FD_184065 | JGI IMG/M metagenome (GOLD analysis project Ga0209348, IMG submission 184065) | Marine viral communities from the Pacific Ocean - ETNP_2_30 (SPAdes) (version 2) | ecosystem: Environmental > Aquatic > Marine > Oceanic | place: Pacific Ocean | collected 2013-06-22 | reverse complement strand
TACCAGTCAGAATATACAATGCTGAGCATTTGACATGTTTCTAGGGGCATCTTAACAACATGCTTATCTGGCAACTGGTATGCTGACAGATAAGGGTCGTTGTTAACTGCGAAGATATTCATGCAATTTGTGTGATGAAGTTGGTTAGGACTTTTTTGTTGTTTGCTTTAGCACCGAGTGACTTCTTGAATGCAGTCCTGATCTGTGCGTTAGTAGCATCTTGCTTGACCTCAAACTCTGTCTCGACATTCATAGTCTTTTGGTTGAGAAGAAACAACTCTTGGTATCCGTTTGTGTTGCGAAGACATAGTGACTTGTCTTTTCTCCACTGTTTCATTTTAGCATCATAGTCAATCTCTTGATTAGTTGATACATTCCACTTTAGGAAGTGACCACAATCTTGACCTGAGATAACACGGAAACCTATGAAGTTAGACTCAGGGAATCTATTCTTGAGATATGAAAGAAGGATAGTAGTCATACCAGAATGTGAATCTCTAGATGCTTTACTATGATAACCTAATTTTCTGTCTCTGACAACTGCTGCTCCATGGACTCCTCCTCTGTATAAACCTGTGTCATAGTCGTAACGTGGTTGCTGTAGGACACCGATTGTATTTGATTCGCCGTCAGTAAGTGTAACAACATGTAATTTTTCTACACCATACTTTGCTTTGAATGTAGGGATGATAGTCTTTAGGCAAACTAGAGAGTCATTGAGTGGAGTGCCACCTAGATTCATGTTAGGAGGAATAGGATAGTTGTAACCCCAATGATCGTATCTGTTTTCAAAGTGAGCACCTAGTCTGAATAGCATGTGTGCCTGCTCATCAAATGCTGCCTTGTTTGCATCACTATCAAGTAGTTGAATTAGACGTAGTTGAGTGTAGATAGAAAACTCACCTGCCTTAGGAGCATTCTTGTATGCTGCATAGTCAGTGTCACGACTTCTGTAAGGTGCTTCATCGTCACGATACTCCCAGTATGAATCGCTGAATGAATATACAACGAATGGAATCTTTACTTTACGACAGAATTGTGCAAGAGAAAGAAGTTGCTTGATGGTCTGCTGTAGTTGAGAGCACATAGATCCTGACCAGTCAAGTAAGAAGATAAGACCATGACTTTTACCATCAGGTGTTGATGTAATCTTCTTGAAGATATCATCATTGTATTTGTATTGGAAGAGTTTAGTAGTATCTAGGACACCAGTCTTAGAAATAGATGCTCTAGCATATGCAGTTGCTGCTTTTTTACACTCAAACTCTTTAACCATGTAGTTTACTTCTTGGTTAGACTTCTTCTTGAATGCTGAATACTTTGCGTCAACCTTAGAGAAGTCAATGCCAACGTAGTCTTTGTGATCAGGGTTAGAGTATACGTCATTATTCCAGAATTCGTTAAGATTTTTCAACCATACTTCTGGTTTTACGATTAAGTGATTAAGATTTACATCTGGCACATCACAGTATGTTGGATTGTTGTAGTCGTTTGTGTCTGCAATGTCTTTAAGATTGTCAGCAAAGTTTTTATCTGTAACACCGTCGTTGTATTCAAAACCACCTTCATTAGATTGATCAGGCATGTCATCAAACTCATCACTCTCTTCTCTATCAGACTCACCTCTTTGATTCATTGTATTTGGCACGTCTGCTTGACCTTCTTCCTCTTCTTTGTCTCCTACCTCAGTCTTCATTTGATCCATTTGCTTACCACTGAAACCTTCATCTTCAGTAGAAGGTGCATTGTCAATATCTTCTTGCTTTTCGTTTTGCTCACCTTGCCACTCAAAGATACGACGTGCAAGGTCAGTTACATCGTCAAATGTCTCACACTTGTCTGCTAGTGCAACCCACTCGTTTTCTTCATCTGAAAAGAATGGAATTGGTTTAGTATGATCAACGATACCTACCTTGTAATGTAGATTGATGCGGTCAATTAGTTTTAGTTTCTCTAAGTCAAGAATTTCGATACCGAAGAAGTCTTTCTCATTCAACTCTTTGTAACCTTGGAAGAAATCTTTACGAAGACCTGGAAACTTTTCTTTCATTGCTTTCTCGATACGCACATCTTCTAGGATATTGACGTAAGACTGAGGCACATTAAGCATATCTGTCCACTCTTCAGCAGGTGTATATAGAGCATGACCTACTTCATGACCCACTAACATATCATAGACGCTCTCTGAAGCGATCCAGAGGGGCAATGAGAGGATTCTATTCTTGACATCGAAAGATGCTGTCTCGCACTTGCAATGCTCAACAGTTAGGTTTTCTGTTGCTAGTAGTTTAGCGAGTGCTCCTTTAATTTCTTGTTGTGACATGCTGTGTTGTATCGTATATACACATTATAATAGAAAACCGCCTCTTGGGGCGGTGCTGTAGACACTTTATCAACTGTCCACGACGTTTCCTTGCTTGACGCAATGCTTGTGGTTTCAAGTGTCGCTTCTTTTCTTTCTTTGAATGGTGTTGCCAGTTAGGGGTTGTCACGGTCTGAATACCTCACGGATGAGAAATCGTTTTCTTTAACAAATTCAAGACTAGATTCAAATGCATCTAACAATGTGTCAATCATTTTGTGAGATATCACATAAATGTTTGATTTGTCAGTCATTTTACGCAGGATCTTAAGAAGATCTGTTGTTGCGTTGGTATCTAGACTAGAGTCAAATACTTCATCAAGTAATAGAAGATTAGTTGCTGCAGAATTTTTCATTCTAGCAATGTCTCTCCATGTAAACAAGAGTGCTAAGTCAATTTTTTGTTTTTCTCCCTCAGAAAATGATGCGTAGGAGAAAATATCTCTATGTCTACTCTTAATTACCTCATTAAACTCCTCGTCAAGGGTAAAATTGACGTAGAAATCCATATCTTGTAGGTATTTATTAATGTGAGTGTTAATAATAGGGATAAACTTCTTAATTATCTTACTCTTAATACCATTATCACGCAACAAGGTGCTGACCACTTTGTGATGTGACTGCTGAGTATTCACATCTGCACATTCTGCTACCTTTTTATCTAATTCTTCCTTATAAACTGATAATTGTTTCTTCTCAGACTCTAAATCTTTGTTTGTAGTCTTCTTTCCCTTGATTGCATTGAGTCTAGCAGCAATAGTTTTCTTCTCTTTGTTATATCCTTTGATATCTCCCTTCAATGTTTGGTATTTTTCTGCCATTTTGCTGTCTTCCTTGACCTTCTTGTCAAGTTTATCTAAGACAATCTCCATCTCTTTGAGTTTTGCCTGATAATCCTCATCTTTTTTGGTAAACTCTTCTACTCTGGACACCTTTATGTCTGTATCAATAGACTGTGTGCAGGTAGGACAGGTATCATTCTTCATAAAGAAGTCAATATCAGATAAATTTCTGTTGACTTTTGCTTTTACTGACGTAATATACTCTCTCATCTTACTATACTGTGCCTGTGAGGATGCAGAGGTAGCAAGTTGGTCAGTCAAGTCACGCAATTCGGTCTCTGCATTTGCTAGATTAGTCTCAACAGCAAAGTTTTCTTCTTTTAATGCTAGTAATTGTGATGTAAGATCATTTTGTTGATCCTTAACCATACCCTCCATGCGTTGCACGGTTGCAGTTTGCATGTCAAAAGTCTTTTGATGTAGTGTGACTGTGTGCTCACACTCTTTTACCTCATTATTAAGGTCTCTCAAGCGATCCTTGAGCAATAAATTCATGCGTGAAAATACTTTGATGTCGAGGAGGTCTTCGATAACCTCTCTTCTATTAGGAGCATTGAGTTGCATAAATGGCACGAAAGTGCTACTACCAAGAATAGAAATCTGTGTGAAAGATTTGTAATTGAATTTGAGTATCTTTTGCTCAAGATATTTTTGGTAGTCGTTATTTGCTGCAGACTGGTCAATAAGTGTGCCGTTACGATGTATCTCAAAGACATTAGGTTTGATCCCCCTTACTACTTTATAACTTGACTGCCCTACTCTAAATTCACACTCAACTATAGTATCCCTCTCATTGATCGTGTTAACTAACTGCGATCTGGTAATCTTTCTGAAGGGTTTATTAAACAATACAAAGCACAAGGCATCAAGCATTGTTGATTTTCCTGCACCATTCTCTCCAAAGACAACTGTAGATTTATATCTTTCAAGATCTAAATATGTGAATCCATTTCCTGTTGATAGGAAATTTTTCCACTTCACTTTTTCAAAAACAATCATGTATTAGGGTCGTCGTATTTACGAAGGATATAAAGTGCAATGGTGGCACCAATAGATGATGCACCTAAGACGATTAAAAATAAAGGCATTAGTCTATGACTGAAGGTGGAGGAATAACGAAATCGTTTGGTGTTATGATAGCATACCTGTATCCATGTTGTCTACAGTTTGATATAACATCTTTACGTTGTACCTCTGCTACCTCTAGATCTCTAGGAAAATCAATATTGTCTAGCATCATGTGATACCTTTCAGCATCGTCTTTAAGCGAAAAGATCTGTACGATACGCTCGTGGGACTTGTCGTCCTTCACAGCATACACACCGCCAGTTTCTGATTCGACTAAGACATACATCATACTTCTACTGATTCCATGTATAGATTCTTAAGGATAGCAAAAATTTCTTCCTTGTGTGGCAACTCTTGGACACAGGTCTCAAGGATAGTAAGTGTATCCTCTACCTCTACGTCAGTTGCATCTTCCAGAATATAGGTGTTATCTTCTATAATTTTCAGATCTGCTACACCTGCACATTGGATGTAGCGAATAGTCTGGTCAAACTTTGCTTGGTCGGTCTTGTCGTCAACTATCAGTTTAACGTAGGTGTTAGTAAAGTCAAGACCCTTGATATCATCTATAGTTGTTTCTGAATAGAAGATCTTATGAAACACTTCGTATGGATTATGAGTAAACGAAAGTCTAAGATCATCTGTATTTAGTATATGAAACCCTTTTTTCTGACCGTAATCATTCCAGTAGAGTTGATTCGGATTACCGAGGTATTGAATATTCTTTTTCTTACTCTTTAGATGATAGTGTCCTGATAAGACCATATCGAATTTATCGTAGGGTGCTGAGTCATCCCCATGAGACATAACAATTCCAGGTATAGCCTCAAAACCACTAAGCTCGAGATGCCCCACACAGATATCTGCAGCACTAGTCTCGATTGCATCTCGTGTGGTATCTCTGCTCTCATCACAGACCCAAGGAATACAGCACATATCCCTCCCACCAATAGAATAGTCTCCAGGTACGTCAATAATATTAATGTTACCATAGTCTTGTAGCAATAACTCAGGTGCATTTACCTTAAGAGTATTCTTAAAGTAGATATCATGATTACCAATCAACATATTCATAGTAACACCACGATCACGAAGTGGGTCAAACCACATTTCTTTAGCAGCGTCTAGACTATTGAAGTTTATAGTCTTTCTTTTATCAAATGTATCACCTAGACATAATACCTCAGTGATTCCCATCTTATCAATGGTTGGTATAACAATTTGAGAATAGAATTGCCTGTATCTTTCTAGGAATATCAGACTGTCATTACGAACTCCAAAGTGTTGGTCAGTTATAACCAATACATTCATGTATTATCCTCTCATAGTTGTTTCAATTCTGCTCTTGATGGAATTCATCTGGGCATGGTCATCTTTATTGTCTGTAGAAAATACTTCATCGTATCCACTCTTCTCAATCAGTTTATCTTTGATATCCATCTGACGTTTTTCCTTAGCAATACGACGTAGAAATGCATAATACACTATCTGGGTAAAATATGCAAATGGATTAGTAGATTTTGCAGGGTCAAAGTTATCAATATACTGTACACAATTCTCTATCCCATCGCAGATCATGTCATCCTTATACATGTAGTTAATAAAGTTAGGACGATATGATAGGTGAGTAGCAATCTTTAAGAAGCACTCTCCAATATAGTTTGGGATTCTTGGTTTGGGTAGATCAAATTCTGCAGCGTGCTTGACATCCTTGCGGTATACCACGAGCTCGTCGAGAAACTTTTTATTATCTACATAGTGTTGTTTTTTCGCTTTCCGTGGCATTTATTGCTTCCGAATGACTTAAGTATACAACAGTTATATCGTTACGTCAACCTTTGTTACGCCACTCCTTCTCTAGCTTCTTACGGAAGTCATCAACTTTACCAATGAGACCCATGGATTGATTCATTGGTGCAGTGTAATCATCTTTAGGACTTCCATATTCTCGTCGTAACCACATACGATACATGGCAATGGAGTCCTCACTCATAGGAGCGACACATATAACATCAGGTTCTCTGATGAGATAGAAATCTTCTTCACTAAACATCATCCATTTGGTAAATCCAATAGCAAGACCTTGATGCTTACCATCTGATACAGGGTTTGCATGTGGTTTGGCAGGATTAGACACAAAAAGAAGAGTATCTCCCTTGTCCTCAGTAGCGATCATAGGTCCTAAAACCTCGTCACCAGAGACTAGTTTGACTACTCCATAGAATTCTTTTTCGTGTTGAATGTAATTAATCATTTTTGAATCTTACTTTAGTGACTTCATAATCAAACTCTTCAGACTCGTATATCTTCATCCTTTCTATAAGATGTCTGAAAGTATAGTTATGATATGATCCCTTCGTGCAATCATCAGCGATATCATATAGTGTTGCCTGTGATTTATTCTCACCTTTTCTAAGCACCCTACCTATAGACTGTAAGTTACGGACTCTAGACTTGGATGGACTAGCAAAGATAACGTTATGCAGGTTGCGAATATTGATACCAGTTGAGAATGTGCCATAGCTCGCAATGATTATAGCATCCTTCTGTGACTCTGTGATCCTTCTCGCTTCTTCACGATCTTCTGTGTCAATTCCACCATGAATGAAAAACAAACGGCGGTTGGAATTGTAACTATTTATCAATTCGTAAAGAGGCTCACCATGTTTCTCGACGTAATTGAATAGAATTAAGGTGTTGCCAACCGTATCCATTGCCAATTTACTAATAAATTTGTTACGTCTCTCATGCATACACAGGTATTCTATCTCCTGTTGATAGTAATCAAACGGCACCCACCCATGTTTTAGTAGTATAATATTTACCTTTAGTGGTGTTAGATGTCCTTTCTTCTGTAGATCCTTAGTCTTTGTGACCTGATCTACACTACCAAACAATCCTTCTAATACTAGTTGGTGGGTTTGCAACCCATCTAGTGTCCCTGTAAGACCAATACGATATTTTGTATCGACCATCTTGGTGAGGATACCCGACAATGACTTTGCTTTATATAAGTGTGCCTCATCTCCTATGACAGCATCAAACCTGTCAAAGAAATTTCTACCTTCTTTGTATATACTCTGCCAAGTAGATATTACAACTGGTTTGTCAACATATTTCTCTTTCCCTGCTCTAATCTTATGGCAGTAAGCACTTGCTTTCCAACCATAGATCTCAAAATCTTTATACATCTGCTCTACCAGTGATGTGGTAGGCACAATGATTAGTGTTTCTAGTCCTTTCTGCATATACCATCGGACTAGTGCATATATTATTAAGGATTTCCCTGATCCTGTGGGGGATAGTAGAAGCTTCCTACGCGACTTAAGTGCTTGATATATGCCTCGTAGTTGGTAGTCCCTTGCCTTGAAAGGGAGACCCAAAGACCCAACAAAAGCCGCTGTGCTTTGAGGTGTGACATACTCTTCATCCTCCTGTGGTATTCCATAGTGGTCGTCTTGTTTGACGACGTATTCATATCCTTTATTGTTAAAGAATTCCTCTAGGTAATCATATAGTCCACAGTATATTTCACCTGTGCCTGGCGAGTATAATCTAATCTTTCCATCCCACACACGTTTTTTATAGTGTGGCATGAATTTAGCGTTAGGGACATCAAAACAAAAGTAGTCTGATAACTCCTTGTGTATATGCTGCTCGGTTTCTACCTTGAGATATACTTCATTTTTCTTCCTAACGTATGTCATAGTATTTGATTATGTCAAATGCATTCTTAATAGCAAACCCACGGTTGTCTATTGATTTAAGAATCCTCTCGCAAGTACTTATACAAGTTTCAAGGTAGTGGACTTTACTGTTTGCACGACATAAATCAGCATCACCATCTAAGTATATACCTAGATCTGATTTCAATATCTTTAAGGGATTTATTTTTCCTTCTGCGTCTGGTTTCTTACCAGAGTAATACTCGAATTTAGATAACCTCAACATCTTCTGATCTCTTTCTGCTTCTGAAAGCATCAGACGAAATTGATTTAACCATTTCAAATACTTAGAGTGTAGTTTAGCAGATTCTAATGAATCATTTGCAAGAAGCTCAGGCAGCTCCCTATGAAGCTCAGAGTCCTTCTGCCACATCTCTTCAATTTTTGATAAATTCATTTATTCCAAACTGCTAGAGCGGACGTTACTTTCGCCACCCTGTATCTCATACAAGATATACTTGAATGTTGCATTAGCGGTGGCATACTGTGTGCCATCTATTGTAGCATTAAAATCCAATCCTGACAAGGACACTGGAAACAATCCTTTAAATACAACGTTGAAGTTTGCATTGAAGTTACTGTTGAGCACTGTCAAAGATGCGTCAGCAGATATCAGATCCCAGTCTTTTGCATCGTATTGGAATCTAGACTTCATAAATGCCATAAAATCTGTCCTTTCTTTTGCTTTCTCGGGGACACCGAGAGCACGCAACCAGTTATGTAGTAGCAGATAGTTTTCCATATCCTCATCTACTATGAAAGACATTTCAAAATCTTCGTATTGGAATGTACCTTCTAGTGGTAGTTGACGTCCATACCTTGTGGACTGCATTGGTTGTGTAATTGTGATCGCAGGAATAGCAGCAGTTTGACTAAAGTACACTACCTTAGGAAACTTAGGCATCACCATCTTAAATCCTAGTGGTGATAAAAAGTTTCTATTTTCTATCTGTTTATTCCAAGTCGTCATTAGGCACCCATGTAGACAGGCGACATGAGACCACCTTCGGGATCGTCATCGTCGTCATCATTATTTATATCGTACAGATCAAAGATCACCTTCAGTATGAAGTGAGCAAATAGTCCGTATGTTATGCCTTTCAAAAATTGTATTACTAAAATCTTACTGCCGTAGTCCATACCTCTGTATTGGTGTGAGAATCCTTTCCCCAAGATCGTTTTTAACTTCGTCAACGATCCTGTCTAAAATGTTTATATCGATGTGCATGAATGGAGGAATGATTCCTAACATCCTTAGTAATCCATCCACAAATAATGCTAGTGCTGTGAAACCTAAGATCATAGAGATTACCGTTGCGTCTCTATTATGCTTACGCATTGACTCCTCATCAATACGACGTGCTTCTTCTATTGCTTCTGCTATCAAAGCATCAACTTCCTCTTTTGTATAGGATACTTGTCGTATTTTTCTTTCGGTCATACCGATGTCTACAACGTCTGTGCGAGGAAACTCACTGATTAGTTTGTTTATCATTGATGTCCTTTGAATTGTACCAGAAATCATGCCAGTCTTTCGGAGAATCCGTGACGTCTTCAATTCCTGTGATTTTGTGTTTCATCTTCTCGATGTCATCTAAGAGATCATCGAGTCGGTCTAAATCTTTTCTGGGCATATTAGATAAGTTTTTAATATCTTACTATATTATGCACTCAAACGCAATAGGTAGATGGTAAACAATCCTAAAAGAAGGAAGAGCATAACGTAGTATGTAACCTCTGCTACCATGTCTATCTCGTCAGTTGCTGTATTTATGATCTCCTAATAAAAAAGGCACCTCGGAGAGGTGCCCCTGTCTTTATATACTGACAATTTACATTAAGTTGTCAACTAGCACACGTCTGTAGTAACGGTTCTTGTTAGCATCAAGATCTCCGCCACCTTGGTCTGTGCCTTCAGCAAATGGGTTAGCAACCATGCCATAACGAGTCTTAAACCCGATTTTTGGCTGGAATGTATCCTGACCCACAGCTCTGACCATCTGTAGTGGGACATATGGGCAGTAGAATATTCCTGCGTCGTATGCAGAAGATCCTTTGTATCCACCAACGTAGAAGTGTCTGTCACTTACGTTTGCAGAGTAAGGGTCAACATAGACCTTAATTCTACCGTTTAATGTACCAGCAAGAGTGCTGCTGTTGTCATCTGGAAGTAAGTTGCTGTTTCCTGCAAGAGCTGGAGTGTAATCTAGGACACCTGCCATTGATAGAGCACTAGCCACGTCTGCTGAGCAGATGAGGATGTTACCCTTTCCACGACGAGTTTCATGCCCGATTGCATTCATGTCTCTCTCGATCTGGAATAGAAGACCTTTAAACTTCTCAACTGACCATCTACCGTTGGAGTCAACGTCTAGGTCAAATACACCTGCAGTTGCTGTATTATTCTGTGCACCAGGTCTTGCGACTTTGTATACAGATCTTACAACTTCACGGTTGATTTCAGCAAGTACCTCAGTTGAGAGGATGTTTGCTAATTCAGACTCAGCGTCTAAACCGTGTACTGCCTTAAGGTCTTGTGCCAATTCTAGAGAATACTCTGCCTTGAGTGCTCTGGACTTCGCAGTCACAGTAACTTTCTCAATGCTGAAGTTCATCTCAGCGAATTGGTTACCAGAAGCGTCACCCAATGCTTCAGACTCAGCTGTTGGCATACCACCTGAGAAGGTGTATGTGCCAGAGTCATTTAGAAGACCTGGATTACTTCCTGATTGAGCAGTCCTTCCTAGGTCAGATGCTGCGTTTTCTGCTGAAAACTCTGAATCTGCTTCGTTGAAGAATGCTTCTGATCCTGCTGTACGGTTTGTGCCGTAGCGTGATCTCATCGCAAAGATAAGTCCTGTAGGACCTGTCATTGGTTGAACGCCTGCGATGTCATATGCGATCAACTTAGGCATTGATCTACGGATCAATGAAATGAGAACTGGGTCGAAACCTGCGACTGGACCTGTTGCTGTGCTACTACCACTGAAACCTGCAGTACCTGCAGACATAGTAGGAGCGGCTTCGGTCAATACGCCAGCTTCTTCCTTAATAAATTTTTCTTGGTTCTCTAGGAGGACTGCGGTAACTGCCTTTCTGTAACTATCTTTGATCTCTGGTAGATCTCCGTGAGTTAGGATAGGGTTCCACTTCTCCTGCAAGTGCTCAGAATTGAACATTTGTGTGATACCTCGTTAAGGATGTGGATTGATTATTTGGACCAACGGGAGAGAGCTTTTACATAAGCGTCCATTCCCTCATTGATAGGTTCTACATTCTCTACCTCAGTATCAGCGGAAGGTGCAGTTGCAGCTTCTGGTGACTTAGATGAGAAGTAAGACTCTCTGAGTGTTTGGATTTGCTTTTTGTAACTCTCAGCATCATTAAACTCAACAGCCTCTGCGAGAGCAGACAGTTTTTCGCGTTGCGAAAGGGTCAAACCCTCAGACGCTTCATTCACAATCCCATTCTTAATATAGCCGCCAATCTCTTTGTTAAGAGTAACATTCTCTTCGATTGACTGGTTGAGTTTTGTTTCCATTTGATCTAGTTGAGATGTCATTTCATCTACTAAATCAAGTTTTTCTTCGGGGAGCTCAATGTGATTCTCCACGAAAACTTTTTTGATTCCGTCAAGGACGTTTTCTGCCATCTCATTCTTGATACCGTGCTCAATAGCAAGGGAATTGGTATCCATCCAGTTTTTAACTGAATATGAGAGGTAGTCGTCAACCTTCTCTGCGAGGTCAGACTTGACTTTTTCAATTTCTTCTTCTAAGACTTTTGCATACTCATCATGCATACGTCCTAGTTCTTCGTTTAGACGAGTAACAACCGCTGCTTCAAAGATAGTCTTTGCTTTCTCTTTGAATTCTTCACTTAGGTCTTCGCCTTCTGTAAGAGCCTGCACATCAGCAGAAAGATCTACTTCGATTACTTCCTCTTCTTTCTGTGCTTCGTCTTCAGCAATTACGTCACCTTCAGGCTCATGTCCCGCCTTGACATCGCCCTTCATTGAGTCTACTGTTTTACCACTTGCATCAGATGGTTTAGTTGCAGGAGGTGTAGCAGTAGGTCCGCCACCTGTCTTGTACTTGTTAGACTCATCATCAGGTTTTGAGTTCTGAGGTGTAGGTCCACCAAGGTCTTGGTATCCACCCTGACCAGGTGTGCCAGCTTCAGATTTTGGCATCGGATCCGCAGGTTTGGCGTTTGCAGTAACTGCGTTTTCATCCAGTGTTTTTTCTTCAATTTTAGACATCATTGTCTCCTAAGTGTACAAAGGGCGGTAATTGCTATAGTTATTTATATATTAGAAACTTTGAAGGTAGTCATTAAACGCGGAAAGCTTCCTTTCCTCCATTTGTGACCTCTCTGCAGTATGAATTCTCTTGCGGATTTGCTCTATTGTTTGCTCATGAATGGCACCATTTGCGTAAATCCATTCTTTTCCTTCCATAATACCATCGACAAAAGCGTCGGGTGCTGATGGATCGGCAACAATATCTGCTGCAGTTGCGAGCATAAAGTCATCCATTACGACTTTCATACCGTTTTCTTCTTTGATTGTCCCCAGTCCTCTAGAGGAAACGCCAAGTTTTACACCTTCGTCTAGAAGATTCTTAGCAATGTTACCCATAGGAGTGTCGAGGATTCTCGCTCTTCCAATAAAGTTATTACCTTCATTCTTTAATGAGGTAATTAAGTGTGACACGCGGTCTAAGTTAATTGTAGGACCATCAGGGTGACCCAATTCTCCTAGTGCACGTCCTTTTTTAATGTATGATTCGTTATATTTATCAACTTCTCGCTGAAGTGTAGGGACAGGATACATACGACCATTTCTATTTTTGATCGCACCTTGAAGAAACACACCTTCTATGAAGTGTTTTTTCTTTCCGTCTTTTCCTTCGGTTATCAAAACCTTAGCGGTTTCAATTTCCTCCCTGATCAGTTTCATCTGTAGATTCCTCTGGTGTTACTTCAGTTTCAGTTTCAGTTGATGCTTCGGGTTGCTCTACCTCTTCCTCCTCAGGAGGCTCAGGTGTAAGAATAGTCTTACCAACCTCTGCTTTCCTAGCATCGATTGCGTCAACAGCAGTAGTTTTCATTCCAGTAGCAACGTAATCACTTACGTCCTTCTTTCCTGCAAATAATGCGTTAACTATATCTAGGGCTGCTTGTGTAGGCATAATAATAACAAAATATGTAGTTATTTATATATTTCCTTGCTCATAGTCTGCGGGATCTATTCCCTGCTGTGCAGGATCAGGCTCTGGGGGTTGTAATGCCATCTCCATTTGCTGCAATTCTAACTGCTGCATCTGTACTGGAGAGACTAATTGTCCAGACTTCATTTCTTCATCCATTTGCTTATCTATTTCGTTGAATTCCATCTCTGTTTGACGGAGTATTTGACGTCTTAGATACTCAAGTGAGAAATATTTACCTGCGTATGGATCCATTTGCTGTAACAAAGCCATTCTTTCCGTTAGGATTTCCTGTGCTTTGAGCTCCGAGAAGTAGTTATCCGCAACGTAATCGTATTGAATATGCTCCTTCATATCATCCCATTCTTCCAAGGTGCATACACCTTTAAGGACTAACTGAGTTTTTAGTAGATCATTGAATAGATCACTAAATCTCTTGCGGAGACGGACTATGAATTTTTGGAATTTAACTTCGTCTCTAGTGATCTCAGCGGATCTTCCTAGGTTGAAGCTTGAGTCAGACTCTAATCTAGACTCAGGTACGTTGAGTGCACGATATAATTTCTTCTGGAAATACTTGACATCTTCCAATTCACCTAGGTTTTGTCCACCTGGCAATGTAGATATCTCTGTGCCTCTACCACCTTCACGTCTTGGTAACCAGAAATCTTCTAGCATAGACATGAATTTCTTGTCGTCTCGAATCTCACCAGTGTCTGCGTTATACACTAGTTTGTTTCTGTATCGACTCATTACCTCGCGGAGATATTGCTCTGCTTTTTGTTTAGGTAAGTTTCCTACATCGATATAGAAGATTCTTCTTTCGGGTGCTCTGGATAGACGATAGATAACCAGAGAATCCTCAATCATTCTTAGTTGATTGAGTGCTTTGATTGCTTTATGTAGGTGAGATAAAACAATATTTCTATTCATGTCCCTCTTACCAGAGTGGACATAACAGATAGCGTCAGGTGCAATCTTTACACCTTTGTTTTCAAATCCACGGAGTCCTTTAGGAGCATAGATGTAATACTCAAGTGACTTGGGTACTAATGATTCTCCTTGCGGATCACCAGGTCCGTTTGCTAAACCTGATCCGCCCTTTCCTCTGTCAAATTCGACAACTTTTTTAATTTTGCGTGGATCGATATACCTTAATTCTGTAATACCTTCGGAAGGTTTATCAGGATTAATCATCTTATGGTAGAAAAGTCTACCATCGATATACCATCTACGGAAAATATCGTATGCTCTTCTGTCAAAGTCTAATAGAGATAAGACGTTTTCAAACTCTTCTCTAATTCTTTTCTTAAGAGTATCACTTGCTTGCAGGTTTGATAACTCTAGATCAATAGGGTGATCATCTAATTCACCTGCAATCGCTTCATTTACGACATCATTGATTGCTGCATCCGCTTCTGGGTGCAGAGACATCTCACGATATCTACCAATGAGATCCATTTCTGTACCTTTGGATGACTCTTTGTCTCCAAAATCTACATACTGACCAAAGTAACCACCTGCTACAATGGGTTCGGCAGCATCCTCACTATCTTTACGCACGAAAGAAGGACCCTTAGCTAAAGAGCCCTTCTTCTTGCGATCAAGAGAATAACCAAATAATTGTGCCATTCAAAAATGTAACTAGGTTATAGTTATTTAGCGACTTCCAAAAACTAGTTTTTAGGAACGTGATGTGCTGCGTTAACGTCTGACGCATAAGTCCAGTACTGAACCTGAAACTCAACTGTGTATTCTTCTGGTGTGTCGTTGCTATCCCATGCAAGATCGATTGCTGAGATGTTACTTGGCCAGATACCTTCAAACTTATATGCTCTGGTTTGCTCAGACTGTCTGTCATACTGACGGACAATAGCATTTGTTTGATAGTTAGCAGGTGAGTCGAATGACTGGAAGTTTTGTTGTAGTGCTTGGATCTGTGTTGACCAATTCTCCAACTGATTTCTGATCACGAAGTTAGCGTCGTTTAATACAGTAACAGTCCATGGTTCGAATGTCCTGTCTCCTGCGATTTTAATTGTCCTTCCTCTGTAAGGAACTTCAATTACACCAACTGTTGATGCGGGAATGTTTGCTGCTTTAACTAGAAGTGTTGCAAGGTTTCCACCGAAAGGTGCTTGTGCTGCTTCTGATTCTGCTGCGTCTGCTGCTCCACCGCTTCCGCCGATGTTTGCATTTGCTGTAAGTTGAGGGAATGTTAACTCTACTTGGAACAGATTAGGGCGGGCAAGGTCGCCTATCTTATTTCTAAAGTCGAAAATAGGAGAGTTAATCTGCCCCCCTTCGACGTTGTTTACTGCCATTTTAAGTGTCTCCTATTTTAGTGAATTGACTACGAAGTCGTAGCACGGTTTACTTAGGTTGCAACTTCAGAGAAGCTAGCTCCTGTCCTTGTTGCTGTAAAGGTAAGTGTAATGAAGTTAATAGATCTAGTAGGTTTGATGAAGATCTCAGCGTAGAATTCTCCTCTGTCAATAGACTCAGGAGGGTTGTTTGTGCTATCACAGACAACCAAGAAATCAGTAACACCACGACGTGATTGTACGGATCTCATGAAAGGTTCTACGATATTCTTGAAACCTTGACGAGTAAACTCATCATTCAATTCAAAGAGTTGTGTCTTAGCAGCCTGTGCGATTGCTTTTTCTAATACTAAGAAAAGGCGTCTCACGTTGATTCTGTCGAATGCAGACTGATATGCTAGTGCAGTCTTGTCTCCGAAGAGGACGATTCCTTCGCCAGGGAATGCAACAACTGGGTTAACTCTAGCAGCGTATAGTCTGTCTCTGTGATCTTTTAGAGGTGAGTAAGCAAGTTTAACTGCGTTACGAAGTTGACCTCTATTGAAACCTGCAGGTGAGAACCATGGCTCCTGATTTAGAGTTGTGCTAAGTGTTAGACCTGCAACGTCAGCATTACATGGAATGTAACGATAGACATCGTTATAACGGTCATAGATGTATTTGTAGTTACTGTCAAATACTGCGTATGAGGAAGATGATAGTTGATCAAAGAAACTTACAGTCTTGTCAACGATATCTCCTACTGATGCGATTCCAATAACATCGCCACGATAAGGTGAGATGAATGCCATGCAATCTTTACGAGTGCTTGCAATATCGATTACCTTTTGTGCCTTAGCGATTGTATCGCTCATGTTACTCATGGAAGGACCCATGAGGACGTAATCCACTTCTTCTGTTTCAGCATCGCTGAATAGGTCGTAACCTGATAGAAGTGAAGGTCTGTCAACAGTATATCCGTCTACTCCACCTTGTAGGTGATACTTGACGGTGCCGTTATTCTTTGTCCCGATAACAGGAATACTATTTGGATCAAGACCAGTGATGTTATCTCCACCGTATAGTGCAGCATCTGCCTTGATCAAGTCAAAGTCACGGTTTACTACGCTTCCACCCCATGATCCGTCGGCTGTGCCAGAGCGATCAAAGATGTTAGCGGTTTCGTGTGATCCCCAGTAAACATAGGAGGATTGATTCATTAAAACATCGACGTAGTATAGTGACTCACCTTGTGGTGACTTAGCGTCTGATGCTTTAGATAGGTTTGTGAATTTCTCTAGTAGTGAGCCAGGTGTGCCTGTTAGTGCTCCGTCTCCATCAAGGATAAGGACGTGTAACAAGTCTCTGTATCCACCACGCTCATCTGCCCATGCTGATGTGCCAGGTCTTGGAGCAACGTTGATCCACTTCTGGTTGTAACCATACATTCTTGACTCATAGTCACTAGCGACTGCGATAGCAGATACAGTAGCAGCGTTTCCGTCAGTTACAGTTTGGTTTGCTTGGAATAGAGGTGATGTTTTGTTTAGAGATACTCTTAATTCTCTTGAGATAGATAGAATCTTACCTGATGTGCCAGATGCAGATCCAGGTGATCCACCATTGTTTGCCAACTCAGTAATTGTGTCGCCAACTTCCCAGTAGTCTGATGCAGTGTTATCAATACTTACTTCAAGTTTCTGTGTTTCCTTGTCGTATGCAACGATACCACCAGTGATGTTACCAGATAGTCCAGTATAGAAGTTACCTGCACCGAAGTTACCAACTAAAGTTGAATTCTCTTCAAGTGTAATGACAACTGTGTAAGAGTAGACTTTACCGAAGATATTAGCAGCGGAGTAAGAAACTTCCGCACCTGATGCGAATTCCCACTCAGCAGATCCTGGTTGTGCTAGGTATAACACCTGATCAGCACCTGAGTCTGTTACTACGACTCTAATGCTGTTACCGTGTGTGCCTGCAGTTTTACTTGCCCACTTCCAGTTGTTAGCAGCATCTTTAACTGTTGACTCGTATGCATCTAGATTCTTAATTAATGGAGCGGTGATACCAGTAGATGTCTGCTCATTAATTGTTGTCTTGTTTGTTGATACTGTTAGGAGTGTAACAGTTGATCCGTCAGTGTGTGCAGCAGCAGTTGTGCTTAGTGCTCCACGAGTTACTGTAAGGTTATTACCTACAACACCAGTAACTTGAAGAATCTCATCATCAATCCTAATGTAGGAGTTTGTACCTGCACCAAGTGTAGATGCAGAAGCAACCGTTAATGTTGTATCAGAGTCCGTATATGTCCCACCTTCGTTAATAGTAGAAGATGTGCCTGATGTTTCAATCAGTGTGACTTGTGATCCTGCTGCGTGTGAAACCCCAGATGTTTGTAGTTGTGCACGAGTAACAACTGCGTCGTTACCAGTTACAGATCCGATCGCCATAATTTCAGCGTCGATCAATAGTAGATCTGCGACGTCGAAATCAGTTGTAGATGTAACTGTTAAAGTTGTATCAGTTGCACTGAAGACTGTGTTTGTAAACTGTGCTGTGTCAATGGCATTCTTAAGTGAGTTGCTCATTGCACGGACAATCTTCATGGTGCCACCATAAAGAAGATATTGTGCTGCACTAAACCAATACTCAAAGTTTGAGTTACTTGGTCTACCAAATATTGCGAGAAGCTCTTTCTCACTAGTTACCGAGACGATTTGCTCTACTGGTCCTTTTTCAAAACTACCAACGAGTGATGCTACATTATCTACTGTAGCGTTAACGACGTTAGTTAGATCTCTTTCCAGTACAACAACACCTGGTGAAAGCTGCGTTGATGCCATGTTTGTATACTCCTAGAACGGGTCAATACGGATGCTATTAGTATTTAGAAAAAATGATGTTTTCAGCGGGGAAACATGACGTGAGCATACTACCAGTCTGGATATTCTCCTTCTTTTACTTTCTTTCTTCTACGTTTTGAAACTCTTTTAACTGTGCATTCCTTACACTCATATGCATAGGCGGATGGTGTATGTCCTCTGTCTTTCCTCGTATGATAAAAACCGTCGATGAGGTCAAACGTCCTAAGACATTTCCTGCACCGACGGCTTACAAATAGTAAATGCTCTAATTCTAATTCCTTGTCAAATTCCATTCCAGAATGTATCTACCTGAGTAGTTTGCATATTTCTTGATACTATATACAATCCTACATTACATAGAAACCAGAAAGCATTAGTTATCCATGCCTGTCTCCAACAGTATTTTCTATTAGTCTGCACGATATACATATTCCTTTCATTCATTGTTGAGTCAACAGATAGAGGTCTAAACTTAAGAATTTGCTCAAGAATAAATGAGATTCCACATCCTATAGCAAAGATGTAAAACATTAGGTTTAAAAAACCTGCATTGATTAGTAAAAATTGTATCATTTCTTTTGTAATTTTTGTACTACGGTTTCCTTTTGCATTGGTGCAACGTCATTTAGACCTGTGGCATCAAACCATGGTGCCTCTTCCCAATCAAACCCTTCACCAAATGTATTATCAGGTGCCATGACATACCAATGACACTTAGCGTCTGGTATATCTACAGCACAGACTGCCCAATCGTCTGCCCACTGAGGCACTTGCACATACATCACAGGCAAATGATTAGCAAACAATGAAAGTATAAGAGAGAAAAAAATCATTTCTTTTGCTCCTTCATATACTCTTCTCTACCATCTTTAGTAAAGACCTTCTTCTCATAATCAAAGTAAGGATGTGGTGCAGCAGATACTACTGGATCTTTTGTTTTGTTTTTGATAACAATAAATCTGTCAGCAGCAAATGTCCCTGCTAGATTTACCTCAATCTCATCACCATCTTGCCAGTTGAGAGTGCCATCTTTCTTGGTATGTCTCATTGCTTCTTGGATTTTTTCGATAATTTCAGTCGTTAATTCCATAGGGTGTTAGATCGTAAGTAACTTTTTCAATCCCCTTATTTTGCTTTTTCTGAGGATATCCTATCTTATCTAGGATCGAAGCAGGAATTTTTTTCTTAGAGATGTCATAAGGTATAGGTGCGTTTGCTACACAAACCCTAATACATTCCCATTGCTCATCAGTAAAAAAGTTATTATGATACATTAGTCGTCATGATCATCCCAAGGATCTGATAATCCTTTGTTAGCAAAGAATCCTTTGTAAACCCCAAACCCTGCTAACAGCACAGTAAATACTGCTACTGCTATTGGGAAGGTAAAGTTAGGATCATAGTTTGCGTGAGGTATAAGTGCGTCACACTTTGTCCAAGTGCCAGGTAATGTATACACTGGTGGACAAGAAATAAAAATCATCGAAACTCCCACATGTAAGATCGGTCACCGTATTCGTCAGTATGCCATACATCGCCATCTTTGTCAACGAAGGTTTCCTCATTCATTCCATCATCAATGAAACCAAAGGGTGCCATGTCTGCTTCAATCTGCTCTTTCTGCTCTTGATACAGACGTGCTCTAACGTCATTGTCATGCAACTCTCTGAAATAATCAGATGTTGCTAACCAACTAAAGATAACTATGCACATGGCGAGGTCATCATTACAACCTTCTTCTGCCTCCCACGCTTGACCTTTTTGTATAAAAGTAGTTAACTCACTTATTATATCATAGTCTTGGAATACTAGTTTGTCTGTTTCAATCAATGTTTTCATATTAGAACAACCAGTCTTCTTGACTGTAGTGCTCATCTTGACTCCTAGTTGTGTCTTACTACCAGAGAATCCTTGTCCTACAACCTGACCTGCTCTTCCACGCATAGCACACATAAGAAGATTATCATACTCAAGATCATACTGTAATATGTCCGCAACCTGCCCACCGATATCATTTACTTCCGCCATAATGTACGCATGATTGTAACTTAGTGCGACTTGGTGTATAACATTAGGAAATAGCATAGGTTTAATTACATTATTCCTGTATTTTGCTACGATTCTATACGGAATAGTGGTCGTATCAAACACTAAGAATGCAGAATAGTCCTTAGTTAGACCGCGTGCCACGTCAACAGTCATTACATATTGATTATCTGCTATAGGTTCTTCGTATATATCCAGTCCTGCATTCTTAGTTAAAGGCTCCTCATACGTCATGATCTTTAGTTTAGTTGACGTAATGAGTGTGTTGACTGATCCTAAGAATTCACATTCAAACTCTTGGTTAAACTGCTCTTCGGATGTGTTGGCAATAGTTTGCTCTCGCCATAGTGCGTCTCTACCTGGCACCTCAGACCAGTGCACCTCTGTTGTAACGTATTCATTTCTCTTTAACTCTGCGTCATGCCAGAGTTTATAAAACATATTCATACCCTTAGGGGTAGAGATGATTATAACCTTAGTTGACTTACCAGAGGATATAGTTGGATAAACAGAGCTAAAAAACTCATCAGCAATATGAGTTGGAATAAAGGCGAATTCATCGAGAAATATAATATTAAACGACATACCCCTAACAGCAGAAGCAGAAGTAGATGCAGCCATGATCTTACTTCCATTCTCCAATTCCAGTGATCCTCTGTTCCAGTTGACGACTCCTTGTTGGAGCCATTTAGGGAGGTTTTCATATGATAATTGTAGACGTTGCAACATCTCACGAGCAGTCGCTGCCTTGTTAGCAAGGATCGCTACGTTTACGTTGTCATTAAAAATGGAATACCACAACAGATAGGCAGTAACAACTGTTGACTTACCTGACTGTCGTGGTAGTTTTGCTATATTAAATCTATTGTCGTGAAACTTATTTACCATATCCGCTTGAAACGGATACAATTCAAATGGCACAAGACCTAGGTCAAGAGATATGATCTTAATGTAGTTAGTGATAAAGTATACAGGATCTTTACTACACTTGACAAACTCCTCTACTTCCTCAGGGGTAAAGTTTTGTGCAACATTTGCCCTCTTCAGATTAGGATTGCCTAGATATATCTCCTGTTGACTCATAACTCCGTTAATGCAAACTCTGCCATCATTGCAAATAATCTTTTTCTCATCATCTCTATATAATCTTTTTCATCAGGAGTCTCACCCTTTGCTTTCTTAAAAAAAGCATAGAGATACCTTACCTCCTCTATCCCCATATTCATGGAGCAATACCAATCACCTTCTTCTAATTCTTCTATCTGCATTATTCGATGTAAGTAGAAATGACTTCTATCTGATCATGATAATGTGCAATCATATCTAATTCTTTTTCGATTGCTTCCATCACATCTGGATGCTCACCGATACCAACTGGGTTTGTAAGGTAAACCTCAACATTCATTTTATGTTTATGTATTTGACCCTTGGCATGTTGCAGCAAGGCATCAATCATTTTGTCTCTCATCCTTCTAGTAGTGTGCCATGTGATCTACGAATCTCACGAAGAGACTCGAAGTCTTTGTTTTTTGTCCCTCCATCATAGCACCAAGCGTATCCTTCGTCAATCATCTGCTCATTGAGAGACACAGTTGAATCCCCAATATAAAGCCAGCCAAGAAGACGACCATACTTACCCATACCACCAACGAGCTCAGTCCTAATGACAAGATCATCCTCACCGTCAATCGCTCCTTCAAGCTTTTCTTTAAGCCAGTTTGTCGCATCAATTCCAAGTGCTTTCTCCTCTAAGTTTCTTGTCCTCTTCTCAGGAGTATCAACTCCTGCTACACGCACCCTTTCTTTTTTGCTGAGATCAAAACCTAAGTCTATAGTCACGTCGATTGTATCTCCGTCAACTACACGATTGATTTCGACAACTCTGAAGTTATAGCAACTCTTCCGACTTGGAGGTGTCATCGCTCCCATCATTCATCTCCTGATACGCATACTTCATTATATAGGCAATCAGTATTGTCACAGAAATGACAAGTATTAGCACCATTATGTTAACGCTGTGTACTACTACCATCTTTTAATGATGCAAGATATTCTATCCACCACTGTGGATCTGTGTTGGTTTTCCATCTAGGAATAGGCATACCACGCTCTACAACATAATATTGATGAAGGACGTCATTTATAATCTGTCGTATCTCCATATTCCTCTTCCTCTTCATCAACGTCCGCATACGGATTCTCCACATAGGGTCCTCGCTTTCTAAACCGTTCTTTGCTAACATAGATCGTCTCGTTGTTTACGGCACTCATCCATACAGCAAATTTCATCACTATGTATATCGCAGCAAGTGGTAAAAAACATGCAAATAGGATAAACTGTGACTTCATGTTATAAGACGTATGGCTTCAGATAATTCCTGAGCATGATGAATCTCATCCTGCATTATAGCAGAAATTTTTTCATCCTGTGGAAATTCTTCTAAGTATTTAGAGTATGTATCTGCTGCATGCCACTCTATTTTCTCGGAAAGATCATATGCATCTATGGGATCAAAAAAATAGTATGCTACATTGATCCAATAGTATAGTAATACTAGATGACGTGCGAAGAATCTATCTATCCAATACTTATTACCTCCCCTCTTTTCCATCTCTTCTAGATGCTCTGTCTCATTTAGAGTCTGTGCAAAGTGCTCTTTCATAAGATCAGTATGCACTTGTCCTCTCAGACCTAATGATTCTCGTAAATGTAATACGCTTATAAAAGCAAAATAAGGTGCCCGAGCAATCTCCTCTAGCACCCAAAATCTTTCAAAATGTCTTCCCTTGTATAGGGTATCTAATATTGTTACCGATATTCCCAACAAGAAGGTATTAAGGAATTTCATATAATAAGTCTTTATACTTATTTATACTAGCACTTCCATTTTCTAAGTGCGAGTGCTTTACGGGTTGGACGACCTTTCTCGTCTTTCATAGGTCCTTTTACTCCACCCATTCTTGCACAGAATGATCTCTTTCTAGGTCCTCCACCAGGTTGTGGTGCCTTCAGATCGCTACCAGGATTTTCACGTTCATAAGATTTGCGTCCTTTTTCATTCAGACCGCCTGTCTTATTCTTGCCTTCTTTTCTCTGCCAAGCAGATTCGTGAAATTCTTGGAATGTTTTCATGATGGTCTTTTAGGACAATTCTCTTCGTGTTTTTCAATGTATGCCTTAGGTCTCCAATGCCCTTGCGGTGCAGTGAATCCACAATACATACAATACCAAACTCCGTATCCGTTTTTATCTGTCTTGTGCTCAGCCATAGTGATAAGATGATTTGTTAGTTTTCTTAGGTAATTTAGCACTCCTGACTTTGGTGCCAGAAGTTTCTCCATACCCCTTGGGGTGTTTGCCTGCCTTAGACTTACCTAGTGTCTGAGACTTCTCTTTACTTCCTTTCTCGGTAGTATGTAACTTTGCAGGTTTATCCTTGTCTTTAGTAATCACAGACTCTTGTCCGTGCTTACGTCCTAGACGTCGCATGACTTTTCCAAAACGACGTTTAGACATCTTATCAGGTTTTGAGGTCTGATAGGACACTTCGCGACCAGTTTCTCCACTGTCATACTTGTATTCACCTACACCTTTTTTGTGTCCGATCTTATGCTTCTTCAGATCTTTTTCCAAGCCTTTACGCTTGGATTGATTCTTTTTTTCGTCTGACCCCCTGTCAGCACTGATGTGCCCTGTGACCTGAGTTTTTGACTTCTGAAGCATACGACCAGTGGCGTTACCTTCCTTTAAGAAATCGGAGAATGACTCATGCTTGCATTCACAAGATGATTTAGATTCATTCTTTTTCTTATTATCTTTATAGTATTTTGTCTTCTTTGGATCTTTGCCTAGGAAGTAATCCATAGAAGATCCTTTACTATCATACTTTATTTTTTCAGAAATTGCAACTTCTTCCTTCTTCATCTTCTTCCTTGAAGGCTCATCATAAGACTTACCTTGTGTATGGAAGTGAGACTTTCTATCATCAATGAAATTGGTCATCTTTGTAGACCCATCATTATTTTCCTTCTCACCCTTATACTTCTTGACTCCTCTCTTCATCTTATGAATAGTCTTACGAGCAGGAGCATTATACTTTGCACCGTAACCACTACCATAACTACGAGCAGCTCTATCTGACTGTTTAGTTGGTGTGTCTTTTCCTGCGTCACCCTTTGGTGTTTCTAGGATAGTCTCTTCTTTCTTATAAGACTGAATAACTTTCTTTTTATCAGCAGCAGTATAGTCACTACCACCTTTATACTGACGCTTTCTAGCAGCAATTACATCAGCAGAAGGTTTAGATGCTTCCCTCTCCTTTGCACGCTTCATAGCATTTGCCTTATTAATAGCATCATTTCTTGCTACATTAGGATGTAATGCTTCATCAACATCTAAGAAATTAACATATTTGTTATGCTCTTTCTGTTTCATCTTTTTCTTAGCGATAGCACCTGCGTCTCTTTTCATACGCTCTTTCGCTGTTAGACCTTCTAAGAGTTTACCAAGTCTGCCGTCACCACTTAGTTGTAGACCTGCATATACTCTACTTCTAGGCATGGAAGATGTGCTATCAAAATGAGGATTGTTTTTAGCAGCATCAGATTGTGAATTTCTTTTCTTCTCTAATTTTTTTGCTTTATCATCAAGGAATTTTTTCATTGCTGAAGTATCCTTTCCTTCATGAGTAAATTTCATACCTTTAGTTGCCTTGTCTTTGAGTGCTTGACGTTTTTTAGGATCCATATTCTTCTCATATTCTTTGAATGCTTTAGATCCATATCCTTTTAAGTCACCTTTTTTAGGTCCTGTATATACTTCTTCTTTCATACCTTTAGTCTTCACACCACGTTTCTCTTTGTGTGCTTTATGTCTTGCGTCCATTGCTACAAGTCTTTCAGCAGGGTCAGCAGCATTACCACCTGTGCCTGATGCTCTCATGTTTCTGATAGATGCCTTACCGTAGTTAGAGCGACCACGCTCCTGACTCAATCTTTGATTGTCACTATCCTTTTGTCTCTCAGTAAGAGTCTCCTCACCCACCATTTTCTTTGCAAGTTTAGCAAAATGTCTAAGTCTTTTATCACCTGTCTTTTTGTTTCCTTTTCTAACTGAAGCTGCTACAGGTGACTCACCAGTCTTAGGATCTACATCATACATACCTTCCATAGTATCAGCAGGCACTGCCTTTACTTCTTGCTTATTCTTATCTTCTTTTTTCTTTGCACCAATCTTCATCTTACCGTCACCTTTATAGATGCCGTAGGCAGTCCCTTCTTTTTTTAAATTCATAATGGCACCTTTTCCATACTTGTCGGTAATAGATTTTTTCACTATCTCTAGTGCAGATTTACCTTTTGCTGCTTTCTGTGCAGCAGTTTGCCCTTTCATCTTTTTATCAGACCTAGGCATAGTAGTTGCATCCCTCTTTCCTTTAGTTGGTGGAATCTTCCCCTGATCTCTTAGATGGTCGTAACCTTCTTCATTCATTTTCTTTTTCTCAGGTAAACCTTTGTGTTTTGTAGATGCGAAGTCTTTCGCATCGGATTTTTTTATGCGGGAAGCAACTCTGGCAACCTCAGGTGAGGAAGCTTTCGCCTGACCCTCTTTCTGAGCTTGTCTAACCATCCCGAAGAATCTTTGTTGTTTTTTGGAGACGGCGGGCATGGATTATCCTCCGACAATCTGGACTGTCTCAACGATAACGTTTGCACTTCCTGCTGTGAGTTTGACTGTTCTTTGGATGAGTGGCACAGTGCCTGCAGTTGCGTCTGCTGCACTGAGTGAATAGTCTCCACTTGCTGCTGATGAGTCATAATTAGTAGTAATAGTGGATGCTGTTACTGCTGTAACTTGTTTTCCTGCAGATGCTGCAGTTTCAAAATCGGATGTGAATCCGTCTGTGTCACCACCATCAACTGTTTGTATGTAATCACCAACACTAAATGTGTGACGACCACCACCAGAATATCCCTCTGCAGTGACTACCATTGCTGCAGCGTCTGTTGCTGCTGCAATCTTAGCACCTTTTGATTTACCACATGAAATTAATAATGCTTCATTGGCAACCAAAGTAATAGCGGGACCGCCATCGACTTGAATCGAAGACGCAGATGTCGCAAGACATCTCAAGACACCAGTTTTAACCACGATGTAGCTGGTGCCACTACCTGATACTGTTTGGGTGTCAATTACATTTAATACTGACATGGGTAAAGATTCTCCTACTTTTCTATTTATCTCGTTGCTGCTTTAGAAACTTGGCGAGATCTGCTGTGCTACCTACAAACATGGTATTGTTTGTGGTATTGACCTCTTTTTTCTTAGGTGCTTCTATGTCAGCAACTTTCTTTTGTAAGTCTACTAACTTGTCAGCAACATCACCTACATGTTTAATCAACTGACCTGCAACTTCATACGCACGAGGTTGGTCTGACTCTTGTGCTAATTCCAATATACCATCTACAGCCTCTTGTCCTTTATCGATAAGAGAGTATAGATTACCACGAGTATATTCATAATCTTTTTTGAGCTGATCCTTAGTCGCCGTTTCCACGACTTCTGGTTTCGCCAAAGGGGGTTTGATGATATCAGTTGACACATCCATTGCGTCAGCTATACCGTCAAACTTACTCGTCTGTGTTTGTGACTGGGTTTCTGGACTTTCCATCTGTAAACTCACTGTAAAGCTCATTAAATCCGAAGTTATCATCTGGATCTGCGTCAACAGGATCAGGTGTAACTGTGTAACGTACCTCTCTAGGAGCGGTAACCTTAGCATCGGTTGCATAATCAACAATCGCTTTCGTGATAACTTCACCTGTTTTGTCAGCGACAGGTCCGTATAGGTAAGTCTTTGCGACAAACTGTAAGGTGTATATCAGTGTGCGACGTGTGTCATAGTCACCTTCATATTGATCATCATATTCCACACTCAAAAGTGTGACTGGATAATCTCTTTTTTCTCCCAGCTCAGCAACTAGATTCATTGTAATATTGAAACTAGGTTGGAAGTGTGGAAGAATTTGCTCAAGAATCTGCAAGGCATCATCTTGATTCTTAGATAGAATTGCCAATTCAAAGTTAACATTATAAGGAATTGGCATAAAACCTTTATTGGTTTTATCTCCACTTGTGTGTCTTATATATGAAGTTGGTGATAATTTTCTTGTGGGATCGTATTGGATTGCTCCTATTTCAAAAGATATTCTAGGTAATGTTATCTGTGTCCTATCCTTTGTAGTTAGATCTCCTAGTTGTGCGAGACGAGCAAGAAACTTTTGTTTAGGACCGTAAGCGAGAGGCACTTTCATTACCTCAGTTTTAGATCCAGACGTGCGTCTAAGCTCTATGTTATTAAACAGAGTACCAAAACCGATAACTGTCTTCTTAAAAATCTCGTGATATGAATATGTGCCTAGCATTAGAGACTACTTCCTTTGTTACCGAATTCACCAAATGGGTTGCCCTCACTAAAGTCTAGGATACCATCAGCGTTAGTTTCAAACGCAGAATTTTGATCGAATTCACTGCTCGTATTATTTAGTGTATTGTATGATGCAGAAGTCCAAGCAGCTCCAGATGTTTGGCCAGTAACAGTTTCGGGAATCGTAAATATACCCGATCTGTTGTAGACTTGGAGTTGTCTGGTTGTGGAATCCCAAGACTTAACCTCTGCTGTAACATTTGATGTGCCACCTGCAACTACTTCTCCAACTGTAAAGTCACCACTGCCACCTGTTGCAAAGTTGACTGTAACTGCAACAGAGAAGTCAACTTCAATCTGATCAACAGCAGCAACACCAGTATCGATATCCTCGTCGCTGTACTCGAATAACTCACAACGCAAACCCCATACATGCACTTTACCCAACTGATAGAAAGGTTGCTCGTGCTCAACAAACTGTATCTCAAAAGTTTTGTTTGCCAAAGGGAAGTGAATTAGATCACCTTCGTTTGGTCTACCTTCTACAATTAATTGTGCGTTATCATCTACTGCTTCTGTAAATCTTGTGCGTGATATTATAAAAGTAATCTGGTCTGATATTCTTACACCAAACTTACTAAACATATCTCCGTCGCCACGGAATCCTGAGGCATCTTCAATGTATGCTTCTATTAAAAATGCACCTTCAAACTTACTTAAGGTGTCCTCACCAAATGTATCATCATTCTTTACAATAGTCCTAGGAATATAATATACATCCTTACCGAACATCTTAATTTGCTCGGTAACTAAGTCACCGACTAAATTCTGCTCGCCAGTAGTCCCCTGTGTAAAGAATGTGTTGAGTGCCATGTTATCCGATCATGTCTAGAGGTGGAGTTTCCCAAGTGGTGCGTAGTTGCTCATCTAGATTTTTTAACTCTTCTACTGCATCATTGTAAATCATCTCACCATTAAGAGTTATTCCACCTGGCATCTGCACGCTTTGGAATTTTGTTAGATTCTGTCCCCATTGCTTTTTAATTTTAGCAGAGGCATAATCTTTAACCCACATCTGATTGTATATCTCTGTCCATGTTGTCGGATCTAATGCTCTCCATGCTTTAATAACTATATACTGATCTAACTGTGCATCTTGTGGCCAATCAAAATCTAGATATAATCTGTCTTGCACTGAATGATATCTTACTGGTTTAATACCTTCTAACAAAAAGTCAATGGTAGAAAGGTGTTGTTGTATCATGTAGTAATGATAAAACTGTGTAGATGTAAAATCATATAAGTCATTCAAACGCATCTGATATCTAATATCAAACATGTTTGATGTGCCTTTATCTGTAAAAGAAAAAATCCCTTCAATCGATAGGATGTGATCTGGGATTTCTATATAACCATTGCCTTCTAACCATGTATCATTTCCTGCTTTAGAAGTAGAAGTTGTATTTGATTCACTTCTGTCTATGACATCCTGTGTAACCTTATGCTTTAAGTAGCAACGTTGTGCACCATCATAATGATACTGTTGAAACTTTTGTATAGTATAATCAATAGCATCATCAACTTGATCATCAGACACGTTGATCTCCAAGACTGGTTTGCCCAGTCTACGAAGAGCGTATTCTTTTAATTCAGCTTTAGAGGTAGGAATTGCCATTTAGTTAACTTCTTGCTAATGCTAGTAGTGCAGTCTTAAGTTGTGCGACTGTTGTAATCGCATTGTTATTACCAATCGCAACTAACTGAGTATAGATGTCATCTATGTCAGTATCGTTAGCGTCTGCTTTTGTACCTTGTGCAGCAGTAGCATATGCGGTAGATGCAGTTGCAGCAGCAGTGCCTAGTGTTGGTTTGTTGCTTAGGTCATCATAATCATTAGATGTCGCAACAGCACCAAGAGAAGGTGCACCAGTTAGGTCTGAATATGCACCAGAGAATAATGTAGGTTTACCAGTTAGGTCATTGTATGCTCCACTGGTTGCTACAGTTGCTAAGTCACCTGGTTGTGTGGCAGATGCAGCAAGTGTGCCCTGTGCTGCAGTAGCGAAGTCACCTGTGTTAGACTCAGCAGCAGATCCAAGACCAAGAGTTGATCTTGCAGCAGAAGCATCTGCGTCATCAACTAATGTTAGACCAAATGTGCTAATTGCAGAAGCATCAAGTTTTCCAGTGATACCTGCAACTACACGAGCATCCGCTCTAGCATTAGTAAAGAATACATTAGTCGATCCTTCAGTAATATTATCAGTATTAATATCTGACTGAGTAACACTAAGAGTACCACTACTATGTGTGATTCCTGTGCCGTATGTAAAGTGAGTCCTTGTCCTAGCAGCAGTAGTAAAGAGGTTAGTGCTGCCTTCAGTTACTGTGTCAGTGTTAACATCTGCCTGTGTAACAGATAATGTGTATGTGTTAGCACCATCGTCATAGACTTTAGTAACACCAGTACCAGCAATGATAAGAGCATCGATTCTGTCATCAACTCTCTCATCTGTATAATATTTGTTAGTTGCTCCCTCTGCTACATCATCTGTATCATGGTTGGATAGAGATGCGATAGTTGTTGGGATTGTGTATGAGATAACACCTGTAGAAGCATTATATCCTAGGTCTCCGCTAACAGAGATATGTCCTCTAGTGCGAGCAGCAGTTGTAAATAGATTTGTGGATCCTTCTGTGACATTATCGGTGTCGATATCAGCCTGAGTAACAGAAAGTGTGCCACTGTTATGTGTAATACCTGTGCCATATGTGAAATGACTCCTAGTGCGAGCAGCAGTAGTGAAGAGATTTGTAGATCCCTCTGTTATATTGTCGGTATTTATATCTGCCTGTGTTGCACTTAAGGTCAACATGTTACCTGCATCATCATAAGTCGCAGTAATACCAGTGCCACCTACGATTAGAGAATTAACTCTATCGTCAACTCTTTCGTCAGTAAAGTATAGATTTGTTGATCCTTCAGTTAATGCATCAGTGTCATGGTTACTAATGTCTCCAACCTGTGACTGACCATACAAGATATTACCTGTAATATTCAAGTTACCTTGGACTTCAAAGTCAGTTGTTGATCTGAAGTTTGCAACAGTTAATCTGTTAGTAGAAGGGTTGTATGTAAGGTTTGTAGAGTCTGTGCGGATCTCAGTGAAACCATTATTTGTAGAAACAAATGTTGGGAAGTATGTAAGGTTAGATGTTGTAGTATCTGTGATATCAGAGAGTAGAGTCTTGTCAGCAGTACCTGTTAGATCACCTGTTAGGTTACCAGTGATCTGCCCTGTTACACCAAGTGTGCCTCCGATAGTGGTGTTAGTTGTAACGTCAAGAGAGTTTGTAGTTGTAAGACCACCCGCTATGATGTTACCAGAAGTTGATTGCAACTCAATCTTAGTTGTGCTGCTACCATTCTGTAATTTAAGAGTCTTAGTAGATCCCTTTAATACAATATTATCTTTGAATAATGATGTGCTATCTAAAGTAAGTGTGCCATCAAGTTGTAAATTACCATCTACATTAAGGTCAGCATCAAAGTCAACATTCTGTGTGACATTCAATGTATCGTCAATGACAGTTGCACCTACGACATCTAATGTACCTGCAATATCAGTGTTACCAGTTGCAGATGCAACACTAAATTTGTTTGTGTTAACAATCAAACTACCGCCGATGTTAGCAGCACCACTGGATGTGAGACTTCCTAAGTTTAGGGTGGTTAGTGTTGTAATACCTGTAACACCAAGTGTGCCCCCAATAGTTGCATTACCAGTTGTGCCTGCTAGTGTAATTGTCTCTGCAGCATTAGGTCCTAATTTTAGAGTCTGTCCGATAAAGACATCCTCACCAATGGTTGCACCACCATTAGGAATCATTAATGGAGCGTTAGCAGTTAGAGATGTAGGATTCTCATTCTTAGTAAGATCAACTCTTGCCTGTGCAGTTACATTATCAACTAAAGTTGTTGTGCTTGTAACTTCTAATGTGCCTTGAGTTACTACGTTTCCGTTATCTGTATCTACTGTAAACTTATCGACACCAGAGTTATTCTGGATCTTAAATGTTTTATTATCAGCGTTTATTGTGACGTTATCTTGGAATGTCGCTGCACCATCTACGTTTAGAGTGCTATCAAGATCAGTTGCTTGAGTGACATTGAAAGTATCGTCAATGGTTGTAGCACCCTCGACATTAAGTGTGCCTTGAATATCTGTATTACCATTGTCAGTATCAATAGTAAATTTGTCTAGACCTGCTGCAGTCTGAATCTGGACTTGCTTATTGTCTGCCTTAACTACTAAACCATCTGTAATTGTAGTCAACAGATTAATATCTGCTGTGCCACTTACAGTTAAGTTATCATCTACAATAGTCTCACCTGTTGCAGAATCAATAGTTAAGTTACCTAGAGATGTGTCAATCTCAGAAGATCCACTAACACCGATCTGAATGTTATCAGCAGTGATGTCTGTAGATGTGATCGCAGCATTAAATGTAGATGTTGCATTGACAGTTAGTGTGTCACTGCTGCTGTCACCAAGAGTTGTATTTGAATCTACCTGTAGATTGCCATCTACCTCAGCATTATCTGTGATGTGTACCTTTCCTGCCTGAGAGTCGAGGACAAGGTTACCAGTTGTGGTACTAATCTCATTGTTAGCATCGACCCCGATCTTGATGGCGTCTGCTGTGATGTCTGTGGAGGTGATTGCTTGGTTAAATGTAACCGTGCCAGTGAATTCGTGAGCATCTCCTGATGCGTTACCGATAGTAGTATTACCATCGACAGTAAGAGTGCCATCAACCTTAGTATTACCGTCAACATTTAAGTCTCCGTCTACGTCAGCATCATCTGTGATATTAACGGTGCCACCTGCTGAATCTAATATTAGATTTCCAGAGGTTGTTGAAATTTCGCTCGATCCATCAACACCGATCTTAATGTTATCGGCAGTAATATCTGTTGATATAATTGCTTGGTTAAATGTAACTCCACCTGTAACTACATGTGAGTCACCAGAAGCATTACCAATAGTTGCGTTACCGTCAACTTGGACTGTGCCTTGAATGATTGTATTACCTGTGGCAGAAGCAACAGTAAACTTAGTAGAGTTAACTGCAAAGTCATTAGTTACATCGAGCGTGCCAGTGATACTGACATCTCCACCAAATGATCCATCGTCTGTAACGACTAGATCGTCTCCAACGTAGAGATCCAATCCAATACCAACACCACCACCAACGATCAGAGTCCCAGTAGCAGAGTTTGTCGCATTTGTTGTGTCAAATAATTTAAGTGATCCTGCATCTAGACCAGATCTTGTGCCTGAGAATGCCTCTGATGAATTAGTAGCAGCATGATAAAGTGCATATCTTTCTGCAGAGTTATCCCAACCAAAGAATCCTAGTCTTGCTTGATTATCGTAATACCTAAACTCAACACCACGATCCTTAGCATCATCAGATGAAGGAGCAGTGTCACCACCTAAAGTAATAATAGGATCGTCTAACGTAACAACAGTAGAATTAACTGTGCTTGTTGTGCCGTTAACAGTTAGGTTACCTTCTATTGTGGCATTCGTGTCAACAATTAGTGACCCATTGATTCTAACGTCGTCAGTTAGAGTTGTGTTGCTATTGACTGTAAGAGTATCAGTGTTTGCATTACCGATAGTTACGTTGTCAGTAAACTGTGTATTGTCATTAAAGGTTGCGTCACCGTGGACTGTCAAAGTACCTGTGCCTTGTCCAACACGACCAATTATTGTATTACCATTATCACTATCAACTGCAAACTGTATCTGACCAGAAGCATTGTTGATATTAAAGACTTCGTTATCAGACTGTAAGATTATAGAATCGTAGACTGTGGTTGTGCCATCTACAGTTAAAGTAGAATTAAAATCTACTGCCTGATCTACATTAAGAGTTGAATCAAAATCTACCGCTTGATTAACTGTAAGGTTATCTGTAAGAGTAGTGTCTGAGTTAACTGTTAATGTATCGCTAGATTGATTACCAATAGTAGCGTTGCCATCTACTTGGAAAGTATTTTCTAATACTACTGCTGATCCTACAGTAAGTGTGCCTCTGATATCTGTATTACCATTTGTAGAAAGGACGGTAAATTTATCATCAGTGCCGTTTGTAATCTTGAAATTCTTACCAGTGGTATCAAGTGTAATATCATCATGGAATACTGAATCATTATCAACATCCAATGTTGAATTAAATGTAACAGCAGAATCTACATCAAGAGTGCTATTAAATGTTACTCCACTATCTACATCTAATGTGCCATCTGTATGTGTATTACCATTATCTGTATCAATATCAAATACACTAGTGCCACCTGCAGTTTTAATCTCGAATTTTTTATTATCTGCTTGTAAAAGAAGACCATCAGTTATAGTTGTTTGTAACTGAATGTCAACTGTACCTTCAATAACTGTGTTACCTGTAGCACTTTCGATAGTAACCTTATCAGTAGTGCCATTTCTAACAGCGAAGTTTGCATCTATGTCAACAGTGCCATCAATCTCAACGTTACCATTCAAGTGGGTTGTGCCACCGACGTTAAGATTTTCAGAAATACCTGCACCACCAGTTACAACTAGTGTACCTGTTGTAGGTGTCTTCCAAGTAGAAGAAGTATTAGTTGTTAATCTGAGGTTACCACCAATGATAGGAGCGTCAGTCCCAGTAAATGTCTCAGAAGAGTTGGTCGCATTGTAGAGGAAGCGATACCCGCCAGTGCCAGACCATATGTTAGAGTCTGCATAATCTTCGTCCCACCCGAAGAATCCGAATCTTTCTTGTGTATCATAGTATCTAAATTCTACACCACGGTCTAAGTTATCATCTGATACAAGAGTATCTTCACCACCTAAAGTGATGATAGGATCTTGGACTGTTAATGTAGTTGAGTTTACAGTTGTAGTTGTGCCATCTACTTGAAGATCACCACGGACTCTAACAAGACCAGTAGCACCATCATCGTCATTAGGATCAATTATCAACGTAGAGTTGGTAGTTGAAATAACGTTGTCTTGGAAATGGAAGTCCTCTACGTTGACTCTATTAGCAACGTTTGTGGCATTGATAGTAATATCATTTTCAGAAGTGATATTGATAAGAGCATTACCACTACCTGCATTTGTCGCATTAATTAATAGAGTGCGATTTTCTGTTGTATTTTGTGTGTGTTGAAAAGTAAGATTACCATCACCAGTCTTGTCTAGAGCCTGATCGATTGCACCATCTAAAGTAATATCTGCATCAGAGAAGTAAGTCCTTACATTAATATCAACCTCTCCTGCACCACCATCAGTGATAGTTAAACTATTACCTTGTCCTGTATGATGATGACACCAATAATATAGACTTGCAGGTGCATCAGTCTGCACTAAAATTTCTGCGACGCGAGTTGTAGCAGCATCAAAACCACTTACATACCCTGCCATAGTGACGACTGCACCATCTAACTTATAGGTAACACCATCCATATAATGACCATTACCATTATGGTCACCATCAGATCCTGTGCTAAACATCAATGGGTGATTCATCCCATTGTATACTTCATTGCTATTATCTGACTGGTCAAAGATGTATGTTACTCCTTTCTTAAGACCAATGCTAGGTTTCTCTACAGCATCAAGATAAAATACACCTGTTGCTTGACCACCGACATTATCTACACCTACTGTGACTGCTATCGTAGTAACTAACTGTTGAGTCCCACCACTACCATCACCAGTATTATTAACACCAAAGAGTAAGTTACCAGTTGTATCGTTTACCTTAGTATAGTTAAGATAATTAAATCCTCTATAACCAGTAGTTGATGTTAACTCCTGATCTAATTCAAAATCTTCTTTTGTATTACCATCAGCAAAAGAGATTCTATTATTTTGTAGTTGTAGATTATCTACTCCATTTTCAGCGATGGTTACAAAACCACCTTCATATCCACTTGCAGGATTCCATGCTGTTACATCGAAGTCCTCTTGATTGAAAGATGCTAAACCCTTTTGTGGGGTTACAGCAGTTCCCAAATAACGCCAAGACCCTGTGTCGGAGGTGTCCGTGTGTGTAGGCTCACCGCCTCCAGAACTGATAGCAGCGATAGCCTCATACAAGCGATTACTTGCATTTTTGACTTTTGCATAGCGAGCGTAAGTTGTTGAGTTGTCGAATGCACTTACCTCACTACCTTGTGTAGCGGTAGCGATTGGAATGGTTAGTGCTTGTGTTAATCGACCATATCTGTCTACTGTAAATTCTGTTGTGTTTACAGTATCGTCGTCGGGTAAATTTACCGATACTAGTGGAGTGTCTAAGTTACCTGTAGGGTTGTAGTAACCAACGACAACTGTGGTATCAGCAAGGTCAATGAATGGATTACTGCTTTGACCGTTACCATTATTAATTACTAAACGACCAGATCCACCTGTTAGTGTCCTAGTTGTAATTGTACCTTCCGCTTGACGTGACATCAAACCAAAGGATGTCATGTCTGCTATAGATTGTAAATCTGTGTCTGCTGCCTGAGCGTCAGCAATACCATATTCTGATAAAGTTGTTGGGTTAGTAGCAGCAGTAACACGACCACGAGAGTCTAGTGTTATCTGTGTATATGTCCCTGTAGCATCTAAATCATTGGCATCATAATGAGGTAAGCCTGGTTGATAATTCAACTCGGCAGTAATGGTTAAGTTTGCAGATCCATCAAAAGTACCACTACCAGACATGTCACCACCAAGAGTGATTTGTCTTGCGTTTGCTAATCTAGTTGCTGTTGCTGAGTTACCTACCAGAGATCCAGTGATTGCACCTGCCTCAAAGTTACCGTCAGCATCCCTCTTGACAAGAGTGTTCGCAGTATTAGATTCCGTTTCTAGTGGACGCTCATAGCGTAAACTATTCCACGGAGTAACACCGTCACCAATTTTTATTCTAGACGTGTCAATCTCGATACCTAACTCACCCTGAGCAAGTATCGGGTTAATGTTTGCCCACTGCTGAGCACCATCACGTCTTAGTTGTAGTCTATTTGCCATTGCTTAAAGGATCCTTGCAACTGCACACTATGTTATTCTGGACTATTTATGTCCTCAGTGACCTCTGTTGTTGCAGCTAGTTTCTCAGGTGATAGATATTCTAATGTTTCGATTGCACCTAATAGTTTAAGTGCTGTCTGCTCGTTTTGACGAATTTTGTCAGTCAATTCTTTGTTTTCACCAATCAACTTTTCGTAACGAGTCTTGAATTGATCAAGAAGCTCTTCCTTAGAAAGAGATTCAGTTTTAGTTGCTGTCATTTTGTAGCTCCAATAATGATTTGAGTAGACCTTTAATATCCTTTAGATCTGATTTTACTTCATCAACTTCAGTTTGTAAAGTCTCTATTGTGACTTCCTGTTTTGCCCGCTTGTTATAGGCATTCATGTATTTTTCGTATTCTGATGTATTGTTGTTTACGATGGCATTTGTCAGGGGATCACGATACCAACCCTCTTTTCCATCAACAGGAATGAGTTTTCTTAAGTCCATAGCTTGACAAATAATAAAATAATAAGTAGACTAAGCTTGTCGGTTTTCGGGATCGAAGTTTAGGTACTTTAAGTAGCGAGTGCTGTAGACCTAAAGTCAATAATCTGAGGGACAGATGCTTGATTTCTAGACCTCATTACAATCTTCACTTGGAAAGCGTTGAAATTAAGTCCAGTTGCTTCGTAAGAATAATCTCTAAATTCAAAAACGTCCGACGCAGGAATCGCAACCTTAGGTTGTATCTCTACAAAGTTGATTGTATCGGGATCAACTTCACTTCCTGATTCAAAAGTCTTAATATAGACTCTTGTTTCAGTCCCTTGTGGGCGATAGCAACCAAAATCAATCTTAAGTGTGCGTGAAAGTTGAGCAAGGTTTGCTATTCTTGTGAGATAAACCGCGTCGTTTTGATCTCCACTAGGCTCTAAGGATACGTTTGCAGTAGATTCAATCAAACTGTTGATACCAAGAGGTTGAGGACCACCTGGCCAGTAGTTGATTCTATTACTGATCGTGATAAGAGATGTCCTATCAAGATCCACATATGGTGAGACGTTAGCATTATCAGTATTTAATGTGCAGTCAAGAGATATACTTTTATTACCACCCAACTTATTATCCTCATTAACCTTAGAGCAGATCATCTGAGGAGTTGCGAAGTAATTTTCTGTATTTAGTGTGATATCATAATATGCACCGTTGTTAACGAAGGATGCTTGATCCACAACCGCCGTGCCATCTCCAACGGAGGTGCTGCTAGTAGTATTTACACGAGAAACAATACTCGTTTCTGGGAATACTAAGTTAGCAACTGATGGACGTAGAGTCTCAAATTGATAGTTTTGAGATGCCATTGCCATGAAACCACCACCTCTAATACCGTTGTTAGCAACGGATGTAGTATTCAATAGATAATGATCCATCCATGGATCTTCTATTCCATCATGTACCTTGTTGATTTCTGTAAGAGGAATACCATCAAGGTTATAACAAACTACAGGTGATCCAGTAGGATGATCTTGGTCAGCAGTGGCGTTAGATCCTCTACCAGATGTTGCAACTGTAATTACTTTACCATCTGTAGCGATAGCAGAGTATTGAATAATCTCGCTACCGATCATTAAGTAACCAGGATTTAGGTTACCGATTGCTTGTCCATTAACTTGTGTATGGAATGCTATTGCACTCTCTACGTTAATAGATGTAGCACCTGCTGCCAACGAAGAAGTCAACGTTGTTGGTGGAATTTCTGAAATTATACCTTTGACGTCAACATTGTTGGTACGTTGGTGCATACAATGATTCTTGTGATACACGAGGACTTTACGATCCTTCGCCTGATATGATGGTGCCGAAACAGGGTAGTTATTCCTTGTGTCTCCACTATAGGCAACAGAGGTAATAGTAGCAGTGACAACACCGCCATTCTCCGAGAGAGTGTCTGCAAGGTCGAAGTCTTTATCAACATAGTTTACATACAATACAGGATTAGTTGCAGTATTATTGTCAGGTAGAGTATCACCTGTCGCATAGTATGCTGTAACTCTTGCAGTAGAATTGGATGTAGATCCAGTTATAATGTCGTTAGTTGTAGTTGCAGTACCTGTTGCAGGATTAGGTCTAGGTGAGAAGTCACCGTTAGACACTGTAGACAACTGGAAAATCGCGGTCGCCTGAGACGATACGATTCCTTGGAATGCATTACTACTTGCATCTAAGAAACCTGCAGACCATATACCTGATATATCATTGATAGTAATAGTATTAGGTGTTGCTGTTGAATCGAATGCTGATACTGTGCCAGATGCACCTGATGGTGTCTGTGTTAATCTAGCACCAACTGTGTATTCAAATGATCCTGATGGTAGAGTCAATACTTGCTCTGGTTGAATAGTAACTACTGGGTTATCTACTAATCTAGTATAACCACCATTAGTCTCACCCATCTCAACGTTTTCGAGTGTTACTGTGCCAGTTACGTTAGTATCGAATGCTGCTTTATAAATTGTAAACTTAAGATCCTCATATTGGTCAGCAGTCCAAGTAGATGCGTTTTGTGATTTGAATAACACACCTGCATATGGTTGCTCAGATATTGTCCTGTTACCTGATTTTTCTACGTCACCCATTCTGGATATCCAGACTTGATATTCGTTAGAGTCAGATAATAATACGAAACAATATTCAACCGACTGTTTAATATAAACAGGAGATCTAAATGTAAATCTTGTTGGAATCAATCCACTTTCTGATATCTCAACATCTGCAGCGTTAACTGTAATATCAGATAAAGGTAAGATATCTTTGGTAGGATTACCATTCTCCATAGTCCTTATCTGCATGGAAAGAGGGATGTTGGAGTCCTTAGTCCTAAAGAATAGATCAACAGAGGTAATCATAATACCACCTTCTTCATCCACAATGAATGATTGTGCAAGAGGGTCATACCAACCAATCTGTCTAGTCTCAGTCCTAGTAGAGTTTGTTAATACTCTTTCATCACTAACTGTGTCACGGACGATCTCAGCATTTCTAATTGCAAGAATGTTTTCTCTAACAGTCTGTAATGTACCTGTTGCTCTGTATTCTACGTCAGCAGATGAGTCAACTGTGCCAGGTGTCCTTTCGTTTGCAGCACTGGTTGTCAATCTAATAGTCCTTGTACCTGTTGACCAACGTGGGTTGGAGTCAATTTTAGGAGATGGAATATAGAAAGTGCCTTTAAAGTTACCAACGTTGTCAGTCAATAGACGACGGTCTTTAACATATGCAGCAGCACCTGAGGTTAGACCTACAAGCAATTCACCAATTTTAACGTTACCTTGGAATTCACCGTTGGCAGTAGACGCCATCTCATCAACGTCAATATTTAATATGTTGGTGTTAGATGCATATGATGAAGGTAATGTTGCAGCACCTGTGCCATATGGTGTAGTTACATATGCGTCATCTGCTGCAGCAACTTTTATCTTCACGCCACTCTCAATACCAACAACAGTCTCACCTACCACAAATGGTATTTGGTTACTGTTATCAATCGTGCTGTCAGAAGGTTGGTTAAATGTATTAGCACCTGGTGCAGTTACAACTTCGTTAATGATATTACTGTTACTACCTGTCTTGTTTAACTCAATTACTTTAGGTGTAATGTATGCTGTAATATCAACTCCATCAAAGAATGCATATACTCTAGTCCTTGGTTTCATTCTATAAACATCAAATGCAATGTTTCTAGATCTGATCCATGGGACAGCAGTCTGTGATAGTATTGTGTCACCCATAGATTTTCTTTCAATCTTAGGTACAATTCTTGTCCTAATACCTTGTCTAGACTGATTCTCTGTGACTGCGAATGTGCGTCTTTCGTGAATAAATTCAAGACCTTGATGTCTTGTGCCGACCCAAGTACCTCCACCACTATGACTACCAGTCCTGTTGATGATGGTATCTGTAGAGATTAAACTTTCTCCAACCCAGTTAGTTTCCCAACCACCCCATTGGATAGGTGCAAAACCTGTATTAGGATCAATGTTTAACTCATTCTGTACTGATGAGAAATCTCCTTCTACATTCTCTACTCTAGCTGGAAGTCTATTTGTTTCGATCCAGTCGTCTGATGTAGGATTAAGATCAATACGCCCGATGAAAGTAAAGACGTTAAATGGGTTAACGTTCTCGGATCGCGAACAATAGGGTTGCTTAACGATTTCAACATCTGTATATGGTAGCATGCAAATGTTTGCAGGAGTTGT
>Ga0209348_1000147_pt1 | contig 41488 bp, 31 predicted proteins | sample ETNvirenome_2_30_FD_184065 | JGI IMG/M metagenome (GOLD analysis project Ga0209348, IMG submission 184065) | Marine viral communities from the Pacific Ocean - ETNP_2_30 (SPAdes) (version 2) | ecosystem: Environmental > Aquatic > Marine > Oceanic | place: Pacific Ocean | collected 2013-06-22 | reverse complement strand
CCAAAATTGAAATCTTACATAGTCACAGAAATTGAATTTGACTATGATGACGGCAACAATATGGAATCATATGAAGTTGACTATGAACAACAAGTTGCAAATCGAGATTCCGCCCTTGGTGTGTGGTTCGCCTTTGATGATGAACACCTAATTGATAAAATTAGTGATACATTCGAGTATTGTATCAAGTCAATCAGTTTTGAACCGAACCGCCCTCATGCCCTGACTTCCTTTATGTAACAGACAGTTTTAATGAGTGTTTAATTATACTTAGTGGCGTACATCAATGTTTCGCACTTATTGTTATAAGTCCACTAACTAACAACTACTCGTCTTTATTTGTCTCTCATTATATGAGTCACTTTGAGGCGAACGCCGCCGAATTTTTGACATAATGATTCGTTATGCTACACAATTCTGACAAAGTTTCCCCACTAAATAACAACGTAGAAGGGAAATAAATTGTAGTTGTTGACAGTAGAAGAAATAAATGTTAGACTTAATAGTAAACATTCTGCCTCAATTCTTATGGACTCTCAAACAAAATCACTTTCTAAAGTTACACGTTATAGAGTAACAATAGACTTTACAGTTATTAATCGTGGTAATCCGCCAAGTAACTGGAACTGGAATAAATTACTTGAATTAAATGATAGCGAGAGTGAGAGAGTTAAAGAGTTATATGTAGAAAATCTGGGAGAGATTGCCTCAATTCGTGATAACGTCAAGGAGGTATATTAATCGTGGTCAGTAAACAAAAAACTGAGAAGAATAAACAACTTAGTGCTAAACAATTCGTTGAGTGGTTAAGTGATGAACAAGAGAGTCGTGCTTCTGTATCAGATTTTGCCCTAGATGATTTGCAAATAGATTTTGACATGGAGAGTTATGACCCTTGAGAGCAACTTAAATTCGTTATTCTATTCGTCATTCAGTAAACAAGAGTTGTCGTTATTGAAGTTGTTAGTGTTAACTGAACTCAGAAGTTATCGTGGTCTTAATTCGCTCGAATCAAGTGGAAGTATCTATGAGTTACTAACACAAATTCAAACCAAAATAGGAGTGATTCAGAGTAAACAATAGAATGGACTTATACCGCCCCTAAGTTGCTCAAATACTGGGGGCAATATGTAGTCAATTTGAGCAACTAATTACATACTTTTTAGTGTTTGTTTGTATGTAATTGTATATAAATTGACTTAATTCCGATATATTAAAAAAGATATAAAAAAACATATATCTGTTTTGTATCTCGAATGCTATTTTAAGTCTCATTTAATACCTTGGAGAACCGCCACCTTGGCGTACAATACCACAAAAGGCAACGGAAAACCACGGAATCCACACAAAGTTTTATCCACAATTCCAGAGCACTTATCCACAGGGCTGTGGAAAACTCGGAACTCTTCAACCGAAACTTATCCACAGGGCTGTGGAAAACTCGAAAGGTATGCTGTGGAAAACTTTATTATAAAAATGAGAAAACCATAAAGGCAACCTGCTATATGCCACTTTGATAACTGGCACAGTATCGCTTGACAAAGTATGGCAACCTATGTTAGGAGCATATTGTTACATTTTGATATAATTATAATTGCGCTGCTTGTGTGGCGAAGATTTTACCCAGCGTACCCTCGCTGCTCTTGTATTCATTATAATCGAAGGCAAGCAGAAAGCAACCGATTGTTACAGATATATTAAGACAAAATGGACACTTTTTTAATTGGCACATTGGCTAAGTTTTTTTGATTCAGGCCTTTTTAGCCTTGTGCCAGTTCGTAAACTGTCTACTATAGCGCTGCGATATGTTGCCTTATACAAATTAATAGGACATAATAGGGTATAACAAACAAACAACACTATGCCTTTATTATCTGAACTTGTAAACGAGATTAACGCTGAGCAAGATGCTTTAATGCTTAAGGACAGAATGAAGCAATATGCCCTACAGTATTGCGAAGCATTAAGAGAGAATTACAAGCAATATAGAATCAATATGCACCAGAGCAGCATTGCTAATCCGCCAATGGGTAGGCAAGAATTAAGAGAGTATGCTGCAGAGCAACTAGCAGGCATTGCTAATGGTACTGAACCGCTTATGAAATTTAGACTCAGCGAAGGCAAAAAATACTGGAAGGTAATACAAAGAGACTGGCGAGGCGGCGGATATGTTGATGCCTCAGTAGTTGCTTTTATATCCTTTAAGGGCGAAGTATTTAAACCTGCTTCATGGAAAGCACCAGCAAAGGGCGTACGCTTTGACTTCCGTATTATTAAAGAGAGAGAAGCAGCGCTTGATCCTGCTAAAGCATCATGGAGCGGCGGTTCTTTATACTACCGCTAATGCCATCGTAAAAAAAGCATATAGTGTGCCGCTGTAATTAGTGGCACATTGTCTCTTAATCTTTTGTTGTAATTGGGTTGCTTTTACCTAGTAAAGGATTATAATAGAGACATATAAAACAATCACACATTTTTTATTATGAACAGAGTTGAAGCAATCTCAAACAGAATCCTTAAGTCAGATAACTTTGAAAACGTCGCACACGTTTGCTGCGACTGGGAAGAATTTGTTTTTGAAGTTGCAGAATGGGGCGTAGATCACATTGCTACAGTAGACTTTGACGAACTAACCGCAGAGGAAATAAAAGGGTTAGATTCATTTATAGCATCATTCGGTTGCTCACCTGATGCGCCACACCCTTGCAGCAAGTACGCTAACCCTATCTTTGCATAGGGTACTGCTTTTATTATAGTCCATTTATTACATTTTTTTATTATGATCACTGAATATTACATAGAAATCCCAGGCACCACTATTAAGGAAAGCGTCGAAGGGTTCGCTTATGACAAACTTTATGACATGGCACAGCAGTATGGCATAGCGGAATTATGCTGGTACGCTCTCAACGGCAAGCGAGTAGTTGAGGGAGTCTATACAGATAAAGACTAACCAATTAAAATATTGGCACAGTTGCTGGTTGCTTTCTTTGCCAATATCGTTTATTATACTTACATACAAACAACACACGGAGCACACATGCGAGTTATTGAAAAGAACATGAACAGAGCAATCAGAAGCAGAAAGGACTTCCGCTCTGGTAACACTGAAGTAGCAACCTTTACATGCGGTGCTACTGGTAGACTTGGCAGCATAGTCAAACTACACGGAAACAAAATTGCTGAAGTGTATGCAAACAGCATTGTGCTCTTTGATGGCGGTTGGCAGACTGTAACCACTAAGAGCAGACTGAATGCTCTCCTAGATGAGTTCAGCATCGGCACTGGCGTTATACAGCGCAACTTTGAATGGTTTTTAACTTACAAGAACTTAAAAGAAGATTTCGTTAGCGGCATGGAGGTTGCACTCTAATGCCTAGAAACATTCTACAGCAGCACACTTTCACAGGTCTAGGCGGCAGGCAAATTACCTACACTAAACTCAAATCAACAAAACCACAGCGCCGCCATCTGCTTCTATCCCAAACAAAGGGCATACGCACTAACACCAACAGAGGCACGGTAAACACTAAGCACGCTACGCTGATATAAGAGCAACTCAGCACCCTTATGCCTGGCACCTATATGCCAGGTTTTTTTGTTTTATTGGCGGTTATATGATTTAGCGATGCGCTAACCTACAACGAACCGAAAACGACAGCTATATATTAATCGCTTTTAAAAAATTTTTGGATATAAAAAATTGCCGTATAGGTTGACTCTGGGCCAGGTTTGTGTTATACTATAGGAGTAAACATCACAAACAACACAATGATTGAAGGATTTGTATTAACACTCGTATTGATGACTTTTTGTATAGGTTCATCATTTGCCATCGTTAACTTTGCATCTAAGGGTAGGTTCTTTTAATGGCAGTTTATAACGACTATGAAATTCGTATAAACATTAATCAGTTAATTGAGAAGAGGATCCCTTGTTGTGATCTTCTTCACCCTGATCATTGCTTAACGGAAAAGCAAGTGGCAGAGATTGCACATGATATTCGTATGGATATCGACTTACATCCTATCTACAAGCAAGTGGATAGACATATCATGCAGTATGTTGAAGCAGCTGGCATAGATAACAAAGAGCATTGGGTAGAAGAGAAGTTACTTGACTTACCTGATGAAGAAGGAATATCATTTGATTAACATGAAAACATTACTTGCAACAATTATAGCATTGACACCTGTGAGTGTAATGGCTGATACTTACCAAGAAGGTTATGCTTCGAGTAAGACTTGTTATAAACAAACATACAGAGAAGAGTATGTTCCTGGCACTCAAGAGAGTCCTGGCTTTGTTCGTTTCTTTAATGAGACTATTGAAGTTCCATGTAAGAGAAACAACGTAGCTACTGAAAAGAGAGTCATTCGTCAGACAGAAGTAACCTATGATGATAATGATTGTACAGATGGTAAGATTGCTGGTGCGTTAATTGGCGGTGGAGCTGCAGCAGCGATGAGTCAAGGTGATGGAAGATGGTGGTCAATACCTTTAGGTGCAGTAGTTGGTGGTACGATTGGTTGTGATCTAAACGGAGGTTAGGATGGCAATATATAATGATAGTAAGATTGTAATCAACTTAGATGAGTTGGTAGCAATTAGAGGTAAAGTGATAAGTGAAGAGTTGAGTGATGATGAGGTATCTCTTTTAGCGAGTGAGTTAAAGGACACCTTGACTTGGGATACTCTTTACCATATGGTTGATACGCATATACTGACATACAAGGGCAATCCACCTGTGAAGTATGGCAGCATTGCGAATGATGCTGAGTTAGTTGAGATGGAGAAGAATCGGAAGAAGTTTAAACTTATCGAGTTAAAAGGAGGGTCATGGCGAATTCAAGTACCACTACGGATCAAGGATTAAAGTCTTATCACATATACTTCAAAGGAGAGTGTTTGTTTAAGAATTTGAATCAGGAAGAGTTTGATATTATATGGGGCAGAATCTATAGGTCATATCACACAGACAGTTTGTCGTTCTCTGTTTGTATAGGCGACGAATGTATTAAGGAGGAGCAGAGTTATTAGTGTCACATGCATTAGATCATTTAGAACCGTTTACGAACGATTGGATTGATTGGTTACAGAACCCCGATGATATGAATCAGGGAGATTACAATGGCCCTCGTTGTCCCTTCAGTAAGAAGGCAAAGGATGATGGTCGTATGAAACTGGTTAAGGTTTATGACTATTTCAGCGCTTACGACTTCTGGGAGGTTGTTTCGAGAGAGTGTGATAAGTTTGATGGTAGTAAGGATATAGTGATTGTGGCTGCACAGTCAGATGCAAATAAGATAAATCCAGATCAAATGTCTGGCGGCGTCGATGGACTCAACACGTTTCTGAATCAACAGGGAAAAGATTTATGGTTGTTAACGAAGATAGATGAGATGTTTACCATTGTGATGATACAAAAAATCAGCGCGTTGGACGATACTTCAAAACAACTGGAGGCCAAGGGATACTACATAGGAAGATACACTGATGCTATGATGGAAAAGGTAGTTACTGGAAGACGTAAATATAGGGAGAGACTATGAAGTATTGCGAAACGTCTGAACTGCCAAACTTTGGAGTAGTTGAGGCTGAACTTGACAAAGATGATATTGATTACCTGTGGAAGTTAGTACATAAGTATTCTCACGATGCCAAGTGGGAAGGTAATAAGTTAATTAGTATCGAAGAGGATTCCAAACAATTTCCAATCAATGATGATGAGAACTTGTTTCAAGATAATGTATTGAAGCCCTGTACCGAAAAGTATTTTGAAACTTACGGTTGCCCATTCAAACTTAAGACAACACATTCACATGAATTGGCATTTAGTCGTTTCTGGTGTCGTGCATCACTTGATGGTGATTATCAAAGTATTCATGATCATCAAGGCATCTTCACGTTTGTAGTCTGGTTGACCGTTCCGTTTGAGGGAAAAGATGAAAGAACAGTACAAGCTGGATTCAGGCCAGAAGCAAGTGACTTTGTATTAGTTTACCCTGACACATGTGGACAATTACAAAAGAGAAACTTTGTACTTGGAAAAGGTGCAGAAGGCAAAATGTTGTTCTTTCCAAGTGATATAAATCATATTGTATACCCACATTACACCACTACAGAGTATCGTATTGCACTCGCTGGAGATGTTGCTTTGAATAGCTTGGCTCTTGGAGGAATCATAAATCCTGTAGAGGATAAGAAAAGAATTTTATAGATAAGTTTGTAATGAACATTTCTACCGAAACAATGCAAATAGAGCTCGATGTAAAGGAGCTAGAATACATTTATGAATCACTCTCTTTTAGATTAGAGCATGACAATCATTTGATGTATCATCCTGATATTCGTAAAGACCTAGAAGATATGATGGCTACTTGGGAAGATGAGTACCTATAACGTTTATATTGGCGAATACTTAATTATGGAGAATGTTCCAGGCCACGATGTAAAAGATAAGATGGAACATGTAAGATCATTTTTTAACTACTATCCCAATGACGAGAGCCGTAAAGAAGATATAAGGATAATTAAAAATGCAGACTAAGAAAGTTGAGTTGCCTAACTATGGTATTCTGGACATTACCTTAGACACAAAAGATTTAGATCATCTACATCATCTAGTCGAGAAATACGAACCCGATAATGCAAAACAACAGTGGATGCTGATTGATGATGATAACAGATTTCAACAAGTAGTTTTAAACAATATTATCACAGAGTATATAAGAGAGTTTGGTTATCCAGAAAAATTAAAGTCTACACATATTCACGATCTTACATTCCAGAAGTTCTGGGCAAATTATACTGGTGTTGGAGAATATCAAGCATTACATAATCATGATGCAGTCTGGTCATTTGTAGTCTGGTTAAAGATACCATCTGTTGCAAAGGACGAACAGAACGTGCCTCATACAATGCACCCAGAGGCAGGGGATTTCATTCTAACCTATACTGATATCACAGGTAGAATGAGAAAAGTAAATTGGAAATTAGAGAAGCAATATAATGAAGGACATATGTTACTGTTTCCAAGTGATCTGTACCATGCGGTTTACCCCCACTTCTTGACAAGTGAAAAGAGGTTATCTGTATCAGGCGACATCGTAATAAACAGTATGGTTCTGAAAGGAATTTATGAACAGCATATGCCACTAGGCCCCTGTAATAGTCAGGAGTTTCTAAAAAAAGGTTCGGGAAAAGCACATATATAATATAACACTATGGACAAATTGGTTTGACCGTGGTATACTTAAGAATGTAATTACAACATGTTATGGCAAAAGGATTTACAGTAAAGGCAAATGCCCCTAAAACTAAGAAAGTCGAAGATGACTTTAACTTAGAAGAGGCAAAGGCATTAGCCAAAGGTAAAGCAATAGTTTTCTGTCTGCCAGGTAGAGGAGTCTCTTATATATTTCTAAAGAACTTCGTTCAACTATGCTTCGACCTTGTTCAGAATGGATCTAGTATTCAGATCTCACAAGATTATTCATCAATGGTTAACTTTGCAAGATGCAAGTGCCTTGGTGCAAACGTATTAAGAGGCCCAGATCAAATTCCTTGGGATGGAAAACTAAAATACGACTGGCAGTTATGGATAGACTCCGATATTGTATTTGATACAGAGAAGTTCTATCGTTTAGTATGGATGCAAAAGGATATTGCTGGTGGTTGGTACTGCACAGAGGACGGAAAAACAACATCTGTTGCTCATTGGTTAGAAGAAGAGGACTTTGCTAAGAATGGTGGAGTGATGAATCACGAAACTATCGAGTCAATCTCTCGTAGACGCAAGCCTTTCACTGTTGACTACACTGGATTTGGTTGGTTACTCGTCAAGAACGGTGTATTTGAGCATAAAGAGATGAAGTATCCTTGGTTTGCACCTAAGATGCAAGTCTTTGAGTCTGGAGATGTACAAGATATGTGTGGAGAGGACGTATCTTTCTGTTTAGACGCTAAAGAAGCTGGTATGGAAATCTGGATTGATCCAAAAATCCGTGTTGGTCACGAGAAAACAAGGATTATTTAAGATGGCAGACGCAGAAGTGACATACAGGGTCGTTGAATTAGGCACATCAGGTTGGTGTGTCAATGATCCTAAGCAAGATGTGGGTCTCGATAAAGATCAAGCAAGAGAAAGATTGAATTTTTACATGAATGAAGGTATTTCTCCAGACAGATTAAGAGCTCAAATAGATAAATAAAAAGAAAAAGGTTAAAGATGGCAGATTCAGATCCTAAATTAGCTCCCCATAACGTAGAAAGTGCTGGTTTTAAAGAAGGTAGCGTAAAGGGACAGTATGATGTAAGCGCTCAAGCACGCAAAAAAGCTGCCGCAAACGCTAATACTGGTCAATCTCCACTTGCTGCTGGCTAAAAAATACCACAAAATAAACAAAGACCCCTCAAAAGGGTCTTTTTTTGTGTCTAAATAGAATTTGAATAGTATATTTGTCTATAATGAAGTTAAAAAATACTCCATTTGGCGGTTTCAAAGATGGTTTTATTGAAAAACCAGAAGAAGATGAGACAATTTTGCGTGAAGTTGTTGGTGATGACGCCAACGATAAGAAAAGAAAGCAAGAGTTGAGTGAATAATGGCAAAAATTGACGTTGAAAATCGAAGATCACCAGCCTTCAAGGATATTAGTCTAACTTTTACTCGACATCCTGTGACAGATGACATTGCCACGTTCACAAATGAGAACGCAATTAAGAGAGCAGTGACTAATTTAGTAAGAACTAGAGTAGGTGAACGTTTTTTCGAGTCATTATTGGGTAGTTCTGTAGAAGATAGCCTATTTGAACAGGCTGATCCAGACAATGCCGAGGTTTTAGAGGACGATATAAGACTTCTGCTTGAAAACTTTGAACCCAGAGTTGCAAATATTGGTGTATCAGTAGTTTATCCGTTAGATACTAACGAATTAATGATACAAATTGCGTATGATATCGTTGGATTAACCGTTCCAAGACAAGATATAGAATTTGTTCTTCAATCAACTAGGATATAATGTCATTTAATCAGTTTACAAACCTAGATTTCCAAAGTCTTAGAGCACAAATCAAAGATTACCTTCGTGTAAATAGTGATTTTGCTGATTTTGACTTTGAAGGATCGAACTTTTCTACTCTAATTGACCTTTTAGCGTACAACTCATACATTACTGCTTACAATACCAACATGGCAGTCAATGAATGTTTCCTTGACAGTGCGACTTTGCGTGAAAACGTAGTTTCTCTTGCTAGAAATATAGGTTATATACCAAGATCAGCTAGATCTGCACAAGCTGTGGTTAATTTTAGTGTAGACTTAAGTACAAATGACACAAAAATTGTAACTTTAAAGGCTGGACAGGTAGCATTAGGTGTTCAATCTGGTAGTAATTACATTTTTTCAATTCCAGATGACTTTGTAGCAACAGTTGGCGTTAATAATATTGCAGTTTTTAGTAATTTAAAAATTTACGAAGGTGTTTACCTCGAAAAATCATTTCAAATTGACTATAATCAACCAAATCAAAGATTTATACTTCCAAATGCTAATATTGACGCTACTTCTATTCGAGTAACTGTCAGATCTAGCACAAATGAGATATATTCTCTTTACAACAACATTCTACAGGTTGATTCTACCTCTAAATTATTCCTAATTCAAGAAATTGAAGATGAAAAATATGAAATCTTGTTCGGAGATGGAATTATCGGTAAAAAACCGCCTGCTGGAGCAATTATAACTGTATCTTACATTGTAACTAACGGAAGATTAGGAAATGGATCTAGAAATTTCTCATTTGTTGGAATTTTACGAGATGATACTGATACTACAATAACTTCTGGTATGTCTGTGTTGACAACAACTCAGAAATCAGAGATGGGAGACGATATTGAAGATGTAAGTTCTATCAAATACTTAGCACCTCGTATATACTCCTCACAATACCGTGCCGTAACCGCAAATGACTATACAGGTATAATTCCATTCGTATATCCTAACGTCGATTCTGTGACTGCCTACGGTGGAGAGGAACTAGAACCACCTGAGTATGGAAAAGTCTTTATTTCAATTAAACCTAAAGATGGTGCGTTCTTATCACAGATCACTAAAGACGATATCTCAAGAAAACTAAAGCAGTATGCGATTGCTGGTATTAAACCAGAAATTATTGATCTTAAGTATCTTTATGTGGAAGTTGATACAACAGTTTATTACAATACTAACGCAACATCAGAAGTATCTGAATTAATCACTGCCGTAACCAAGACACTGACAACATATTCTCTATCATCTGACATAAACTCATTTGGAGGTAGATTTAAGTATAGTAAAGTTATTGGATTAGTAGATGCCTCCTCTAGAGGTATTACATCTAACATTACTCGAATCAAAATGAGGAGAGATATAGTTCCTGAGTTGAATACTTTTGCAACATATGAACTTTGCTATGGAAATGCTTTTTATGACCAACCAAACGGATATGGCATACGATCCACAGGATTTACAGTAAGTGGTATTGATGGAACTTTGTATTTGGGCGACATTCCTACCTCTGGAACGACTGTTGGAAAATTAGTATTCTTCAAACTTGTAAATAACCTACCATTGATCGTTAAGAATGATGCTGGTACTGTAGATTACGTTCACGGAGAGATTAATTTGGATGTGGTAAATATAACAGGTGCTTCACTTTCAAGTGGAGTTATTGAAGTGGAAGCAATACCAGATTCCAATGATGTTGTTGCTCTAAAAGATTTGTATTTACAATTAAGTGTGCCAAACAGTACAGTAAACGCATTACCAGACGTTATATCCTCTGGAGAAAATACTTCTGCAACTGCATACGTTAAAACTTCTAGTTACGCTAGCGAATCAATCTATACCAGATAAATGACGGATATTAAAAGAGTAAAAATCTCTCATTTAATAGAATCTCAAATTCCTGAGTTCTTAAATCAGGAATCTCCTCTATTCAAGAGTTTTTTAACCCAATATTACGAATCACAGGAACACCAGTCTGGTATGACCGACTTAGCCAGTAACTTGGCGGAGTATCGACAGATTGGTGCGTTCAATAATGAGACACTCATTGCTGAAACAACTCTAACTGCATCTTCTTTTGCTGGTGATCCTAGTATCTTTGTGGAATCAACAGATGGTTGGCCCGATACTTATGGTTTGTTGAAAATTGATAATGAAATAATCACATATACAAGTAAGAGTAGTGTTGCATTTCTTGGATGTGCTAGAGGATTCAGTGGCATTGATCAGTTATCAAAAGAAGATGATGCCGAGTTTGCAAACTTTGCTCAGACTAGTGCCGAAGTTCATATTGCTGGTTCTAGAGTAATTAATCTAAGTAATCTCTTCTTACAAGAATTTTTTACTAAATTTAAGACAGAATTTTTACCAGGCTTTGAAAATAGAGCTTTTACCGAAGGAACATCACTTACTAATGTTCTTACAAGGGCAAAAGACTTCTATATGGCGAAAGGAACAGATGCGTCATATAAGATTCTCTTCAAATTGTTGTATGGTCAAGAGATTGAGATTATAAAACCTATTGAGAGGACATTAATACCTTCCAACAACGTATATTTTAAAACTAAACATGTTTTAGCGGAAAACTTGTTTGGTGGACAACCATTAGAGACTGTAGGTAACTTCTTATATCAAGATATTGCTGGAATCGGAACTGCGAGTGCTTCGATTTACAATGTAGAGTATAGACCAATAAACCAAACTGATTTTTACGAAATATCTCTTGACTCAACATCATTTGATGGATCTTTCGAGGTGCCTGGAAAAACTAAGTCACTAGAAATCACTCCAGCAGGTGCTGCGTCTCTTGTAGTTGATTCTACAGTGGGATTTGGACAAAGTGGCACACTTTTAGTAAAACCAAGAGAAGGAGCGAACTTTTTAAGCGTTAGATACACTGATAAAACTGTAAACCAGTTTTTGAACGTTACTGGTTTATCAACATCCTTAGTTTTTGGTGCAGATGTCCTTGAAGACAAATTAGCATACGCTTATGCTGGATTTGGACAAACATCCTTGCTGCAATTCAGACTTGTTAACGTTATTGACCAAGTAGACACTTCTCAGTCAACTAATATGCAAGTTGGCGATAGTTTGAAGTTACTATCTTTCGGTAAAGACTTATCTGACAGCCCAAAGTTTAATAATTGGATTTACAACGTACCATCAAGTCATAATCTTGCCACAATCAGTCAGGTAAACGTAAACACCTACAGACTTTCAATATTTGACAAGTGTGTGTTCTATGTTGATGAAATTTTAAAGTTAAGGAACGATCTTGGACAAGAAGTTGAGATTACAGTTAAACAAATTGAATATGATGCTTCAAACGTGGATCAAGTTTACTCTAACACGATTGTTGTTCAAACTAGTGGTGCTATACCAGTAGAACCAACTGTAATTACAAAAACAGTTACAAAATCATCTCATAACTCAAATTACTTTGCTGGAGTTGATCAGTTTACAGTAGGTATCCAAAACAGTTACCTTGATAACGATGAAAAGTTCTTTTATGTAACTTCTTCTGGTTTACCTAACTATCCTATCTTTGCAACTGATAATAAGGTATTTGTAAAGACTAGCTCTGTTGAGGTTGTAGACGGATTTGGCACACCTTTACTTGGTGGAGGGTTTACTTATACTATACAGTCATTTGACCCTGCCTTCGACCCTGCCGCAGGGACTAGTCTGCTTCCACACAACTATGTGACTGGTGATAAGATTTATTGGAACAATACCACCAATAGTGGCATATCAACTGGTATCTACTTTGTAACTGCTGTCAACCAAACTGACTTCTACCTATCATTCAGTGGATCTGACGTATTTTCTAAAAAGTACATTGCAGTTAAAACATCAACACCAGGCCAGTATGTCTACAAGTCTGGTTGGGAAAATAAGACACTTAAGAACCAAAAGATACTTAGAAAGTATCCCTTCGTAAAAGAAAGAGAATTATTTGATGATCCAAACAAAAGGGAAGTAAATAACAGACCAGTGGGTCTCATGGCAAATGGTGTAGAACTATTTCCTCCCACCGTCTTTGATGAACAGATATTTCATGGTGATTTAACTAGTATTACTGTCACAAACCCAGGCTCAGGTTATGATGTTATTACAGGGCCTCCTGTTGTAATATTAGACCAACAAGGTTCTGGTGCTGTAGGACATGCAAACGTATCTGGATCTTTTGAAAAAATTCAACTTATTTCACCTGGCATCGGATATCAAGATAAACCAAAGATTACTGTAGAAGGTGGTAATGGTAGTGGTGCAGTTTTAGAGTCTAACTTAGTAAAAGGAAAGATTGTTGCTAACTTTAAGGCTGATGGTTCGTCAGTCAATACAACTGATGAGACTATTTCATTTGAAGATAGACATAACTTTGAAGTTGGTGAAGCTGTTGTTTATGATTCAAGAGGCAACACACCTATCGTAAACGTAGTTAGTGGATCTGTTTACTATGTTGCACCTGTAAATGAAACTAAATTAAAACTACACAACACTCCAGAAGATGCTAAAGTTGGTATTAATACAGTTAACATTGGAAACATAAGTTTTGGTTTCCACAGACTTACCACAGTAAAACCAAAAAATACAATAACAAGGATTTATGTTAAGGAATCTGGTTCTGGATATTCAAATAGAAAAGTAATTGTACCATCAAGACCAGTGAACGGAGATGTACAGACAGGTATCAGTACATCTGATGATTACTTCTTGGCATTTGGACATCATTTCAATAACGGTGAGATAGTAGAATACTCTACAACAGGGACAGTCGCTTCTGGTCTTTCTACAACAACTCAGTATGCTGTCAAGGTAATTGACCCTAATAAGTTCAGACTTTGTGATGTTGGAGTTTCCTCACAAAGAAACTTTACGAATTATGACAAAAATAAAACCGCTGTAATTCGTGGTCTGGGTAGTGGAAGGCATACTATATCATATCCACCTATAGTGGTAAACATTGAGAGTTTATCTGGTATCGCTGTTACTACGATTATCAAACCAGAGATTGCTCCGTTAGTTCTTGGATCTATTGATAATGTGTATCTAGAGGAAGGTGGAGTTGGATATGGTTGCACTAATATCATGGACTTTCAAAGAAGGCCTGATGTTGGAATATCAACTATCACTGCAAGAGCATTACTAAAACCAATTATCATTGGTGGTACTATCGTTGATGTGCAGATTCTTGCCAATGGTAAAGGGTATCGTGAAGACTCTGACATCACTATCTCAAGTCCTACAGGAAACTTTGCAGATATCAGACCAGTAATCACTGATAACAGAATAACTGGTGTACAGATTCTTGATGGTGGTGTTGGTTACGAAAGTAGTGATACTGTATTACTCTTACAGAATAGAGGTAAGGATGCTAAGTTCATAGGTAATGTCAGAGAGTGGAAGATTAATCAGGTACAAAAGAATGAGAATATAATCAACGTAGAAGATTCTATATTAACAAAACCAAGCACAAACCCAGAATTCCAATTACAGACTATTGGAATGTACCCTCCTCAGAAACTGAGATATCAGTTAGGGGATAATATTGATGCTGCAAACTTAGAAACACCTAATGCTTTCCATTCACCAATATTAGGATATGCTTATGATGGTAATCCAATCTATGGCCCATACGGTTATCAAAACTCTGTTGGTGGTGCAATCATTAGACTTAGAACTGGATATATTCTTGATACTTCTACTAGGGCGGGTTTGAGGCCTCCTGGCTTTGCATTTGGATACTTTGTTAATGATTATGTTTATGACAACTCTGGCGACCTAGACCAGTACGGTGGGCGTTATTGTGTTACACCACAGTTCCCTGATGGAACTTATGCATACTTCTATTCAGTAGAGGTAGATTCTAGTGGTGTTGCTAAACCTAAATTCCCATACATGGTGGGTAATCAATTTAAAGATATACCAATCGAAGAAAACTTTATAACGTTTTTCAACCAAGACATTGATATATCAAGTAGAAATGTAACTAGAAATATAGCACCATATTATCTTTCATTCGGTAACTCCGATTATGAACTAATTGATGATGTCAGAGATGCACTTAAACAAGAGTTTGATGTTGTTACAACAAAGAGTTCTGGCATATCATCTGTAACTATCTTCTCTAGAGGAGACAATTATAAGATAGATGACGTTCTTGATTTAGATAATACAGGTACAAACGGAACTGGGGCAAACATTGTTGTAAGTGAAATACTAGGTAAAGAAGTTGAGACAGTAGAACTTGGTATTTCTACATTCGTAAATACAACACTTAGATTAGATAAAAAAACTATTGTTGGTGTAACAACAGTTCCACATGATATTGCTGATGGTGAAACCATAGTCTTAAGTGGTATTGATACATCTCAATTTACAGAATTTAATGGCCCTCAAAAAGTACAAGTCATTAAGAGATCAGTAGGACTAACCACATTTGTAGATACTGTAACTAATACTGGATTCAGTACACATATCTCTGTAACAGATACTAGAGGATTCTCTCCAAGCGATACTATAGGAATCGGAACAGAAAACATGACTGTCACAGGTATTGACACAACGTTTTCTAGGTTATTCGTAAACAGAGATAATTTTGTTGGTGCTGCAATGACACACCAGCCTGGCATAGATAACGTTTTCTTAAAACCAAATAAGTTCCTTTTCCCTGTCGGCACATCTACAGTAAGTCAATTTACCTTTGAGAACTTTATTGAATACTTTAATCCAACAAACACTGTTGGTGTTGGATCTACTGGTACACATTATACTCTGGCATCCACTGGTTTAGGAACACAAGCAATTCAAACTGTAGAGAATCGTTTTGTTCCACAACAAAGAATTTTCATTAAGGATCATAAGTTCTTTACTGGGCAGAAACTAGTCTATAACATGGGTATTGGTAATACATCCCTTGTCTGGGCAAAAGTCTCTGCTGGTGCAACTTCTGGAGTTGGAACTGCGGTTCTTCCTGATGGTGATGTCTATGCTATTGATTTTGAAAAAGATTATATTGGAATATCAACTGTTGGATTCCCTACAGTAGGTGATGCTATATGGTTCTACAACGTAGCATCAAATATTGGTCTTGCACATTCTTTTGCAACAACATATCCACAGGTAACTGCAAAAGCAGAGAGATTCTTTGGTGAAGTGGGTGTTTCTACAGCTCATGGATTACAAGCTAATGATTTAATCAAATTAGAAACACTACCTCAGTCAAGTGAATCAGCTGCAATCAGATTTGACCCTGTAATTGCTAAAGTAACTACAAAAAGGGTTGGATTTACCTACACAAGTTTCTCTGCCGATTTAACTCAAATAAACATTGCTGATCAGGATCTACAGAGTGGTGATAAGGTAGTCTACTACGACAATGGTAACACAATAACTGGATTGGTCAATAATGAGACATATTTCATTCTTAGAGAAGATCCAAGTTCTATAAAACTTTGTAAATACAAATCAGATGTTTTTGATTCTAATCCAGTCTCAATTTCTACAGTATCTACTCCAAGTGCTAACAATTTAAGTTTCATTGCTAAGATAAATCCACCACTTAACTTTACTAATGGTAATTCCATAGTATTTGACGTATCTGACGTAAGTTTGGAAGATATGAGATTAGACTTTTTTGAAGATCTATCTTTCAATAATAAATTAGATGTCTATGGAACAAATCTAGGTGGATTCAACATTACTAGAGATGGCACTCCTGGCACTGCTAATGCTAGTGTAACAATAAGAACTGATACTGGTTGGCCAAGAAAATCATATTATAATTTGACTCCTGTTGTTCCATCAGACACGAGAAAGACATATGGCTCTTCTGACACCGAAGTTATTGGAAGAAACAACATAACATTCAATGATATCGTTCTCAGAAACGAACATAGAGTTTTGATCAAAGATGATACAACATTTACTTTCAACTTAAAAGAAGCACCACTAGAATCTGAAAAATTTGTTTCTAGAGCTGGTGTAAGTACAGTCACATACAGTACAACATCTTCTAGTGCAAGAGGCCCTGTATTTTCAACTAAAATCAATTTCCCAGGCAAAGGATACACTATCTTACCTAGAGTCATTGGTTTTGCAAGTACACAGGGTACAGACGCTGTTGTGAAAGTATCATCACCTGATATTGGTGGAATTGACTCTATAGAAAGAATAAAAGATGGATTTGACTATCCTACTGATCCAACTCTTTTACCATTCTTAGCTGTACCAGCAATAGTCGATATAAGTGGTATTTCTAGAATCAATGAGATTAAAGTTCTTGACGGTGGAGTTAGATATAACCAACCACCATCTCTTGCTGTTCGTGGTAACAGTAATGTCGAAATAGCTGCACATATATCTGGTGGATCTGTAGATAGAGTTGAAATTATCAAAAATGCGTTTGAGTTTAGAGAACCACTAAGTATCATCACAACTAATAACTCTAATGGTTATGATATTGATTCAATCAGTCATAGTGGAACGACTGTCACTGCTGAACTGTTATTAGACCAACAGTTTAACAAACCAATCATAACTGGGTATGCATCTACAGAAACTAAGTTGCCATTTGCGATTGGTGACAAAGTATTTGTTGAAGGATGTAGAATCAAACCAGCATCACTACAGACTGGTGAAGGTAACTTCAACTCGTCTGATTATGACTTCTCATTCTTTACTGTTACAGGTGTAAGCACAGCAAATCTAACTGTAGAGTTTAGTATGGCAAGTGCGCCTGGAATATCTACTGTAACTCTAGGAACTTATGATGATGACTTTACATTAGGTTCCATAGTCAATTACAATGACATGGCTAAATTCCAGATGACATTAATCAATGATGCCAAGTACTTATCTGGTGAAAAAGTTACATCTACTAAGTTTGAAGGTGTTGTTGCTGAAAATGGTTGGAATAGTAATATCAGTCAACTTAGATTGAAAGATACAATCGGAACTCTTGCACCTGGCGATGTATTGTTCGGTGAAGTATCTGAACTAGAGGGTAGTGTTAGGGATGTAAACAGATTTAGTGTTAAGACGACTCTCGGAGTTACAAGAGATAAAGTCTCCAAGAATGACATGGAAGTGGGTATTCTAAATGACTTCAATCAAAGATTATCAGATAACTTCTACTTCCAGAAGTTTTCATACTCAATCAAGAGTAATCTGCCATACAGTACATGGAAAGAGTCTGTAAAATCAATTGTTCACCCATCTGGATTCTTAGAATTTTCTGACCTTGTTATTGAAAGTGATCCTATCAGAAATGCTCCTGTTGAAGTAGGTATTGCTAAGTCTTCCAACATGAAGGTCAGACCTGTAGATACTACAGTTAATTTGATTATTAACGTTGACAATGAGATTTACATGGGCAAGAGAGATAACTTTGCCATGGTAACTGAGGATGATGCCTTAACTGATGGTTCTATACAGAGGATATTCTTCCCAGAAGGTAGACCAATCAAGAGTTTCATCATGAACAAGACCAATAAGGTTATATCTTTTGATGACATCTCTAGTGGATTCAATGGTGCTCATGATAGAACAGGAACATTAGTTGGTAGTAAACAATTCCAATTAACAACTGGCGGAAGAGCAGCATTTAAGAAATCATATAATTCAGCAGATTCAAACATAGTTGACATTAACTTGAATACTATTTCCATTCAGAATCACGATTTCCAGACAGGACAGACTGTTAGTCTTGATACTCAGGGTGGTTCTAAGATAGGAATAGGAACTACATCATACACATCAGGAACTAAAGACATTGTGATGGCTGCAGTTACATCTGGTGTAGGTGGAAGTTCTATGTTTGAGAATGGATATAATGTTCAAATTCCAGGCCCAGTAACAGGAACTGCTGTCACACAGAATCCTCCAGGCGCTGTTTTTGTCTTGTATGGATTTGGTAGTATTGATGGTGGAGTTCCTGGCATTGCCACACAAGGTTCTGGTGCTGTGTTCCAAGTTAAATTTGACTTTGATCAAGGAACTGGACAATGCATATCCACAGCTGTCAATCTAATAAAAGGTGGTGAAGGATATATTGTTGGTGAAACTGTAAGTATTGCTGGTACATATCTAGGTGGTGCTACACCAGCAAACAACTTATCTTTCCCTGTCACGAAAACAACAGGATCTAGAGTTGGAATCCAAACAACTTACACTAACGTTCCATCAACAAACGATGGATCTGGTACAGGTGCAACCTTTAATATTACAAGAGACAGTCTCTTGGATATTGCTGGTGTAGAAGTTGTAACTGGTGGAACAGGATATGCTGTTACAAATACAATATCCATTGCAGGCACATACATCGGTGGTGCAACACCAACAAACAACATACTACTTACACCTGTAGAGTGTGGAACAGATGTCATGCCTAATGAGTTGTTTATTCAGAAGGTTGATGATGTAAACTTTAGAGTTGCTGGTTTATCCACATCACTACCATTTGATTTTGTTGGACTAGGAACTGGAACTCATTTCTTGAAAGTTCAAGATCCAAACAAACAAGCCTTGATAATGATTGATAATATCATACAGACACCTCTGAAAAATAAACTTCTCAGTGTGACTGTAAACGATGCTCTTAGTGCCGTTGATCAAGGTATCACCGTTGGGTCTGGTATTGGGTCACTTGCAAAAGGTGATATCCTAAAAATAGATGATGAATTATTAAAAGTTCAACAGATTGGAGACGCTACATTTGCTCAGGCAAGAACTGCTGAGGTAAATAAGGTAGTTGACAATACTTTCTTCTACGATACGAAGAGAGCTAACTCAAATGTGGTGTCAGTTGACAGTGAATTTGCAACTATGGATGATAACCCTCCATATTAACTATAAATAAAGAAAAAACGTTTTTAAGTAATGTCTAAACAAGGGATTAGTACTGGTTCGGCTCCGAATGATGGGACGGGCGATACCCTATTGGCAGGGACTATAAAGATAAATGATAACTTCAACGAGATATATGATATTTTCGGAGATGGTACAAACCTTGTAAGTTTTGTTTCCTTTGCTACAACTGCTGGTTATTCTACTGCTGCTGGTATTGCATCTACATCTACATCTGCTGGTATTGCAGCGAGTGTGTCTAATAACATTGATATCAACACATCTGGTGTTGTAACAACAAGTTATGCAGATGTTGGTAAGATTACAATTCAACAGCCTGGTGCGATTGCAGATGGCCCTATTGAGGTTGGAACTGCAACAACAATGTTCCGAATCAAAGCAGACGGTATGGTCGGCATTGGAACATCACTTCCAACATCACAAATGGAGGTTGTGTCTTTTTCAAATGAAAAACCTACAATATGGGCAGTTGCAAAAGGAGATGGACATGGATTGCGAGTATCCGATCAAGATGTAACAGATGCTAAGTCATTTGTAGTTACCAAAGATGCATATACTGGTATTGGTTCTACTGCACCTACATGTAAATTAGATGTGCAGGGTGATGTTTTAGTCAGTGGTGCAAGTACCTTGATGGATCAGGTAAACTTCAACTCTGATATTACAGAAAAAGTTGTAGGTAACTTTAGTGATACTATGTCTGTGAGTGCAGGCGGCACCTTTACAGTTGATGTTTCATTAGGATCTGTAGTATGTGGTGTTGCAACAACCGCTATCGGTTCATGGGCGTTTACTAACGTCAGTTCAGAAAACAGTAAAGCAACTACATCTACACTTATCATTAATGCTGGTCTTGGATATACTTACGGTGACGCAGTTACAGTTAATGGTGCTGCAGTTGCAAATGGTGTCAGATGGGTAGGTGGTAATCCTCCGCCATCAACGGCAAACGAAGATATCTTAACGTTCAGTATTCTTAGAGACAGCACTGGAGTTACCAGAGTTTATTGTTCAAGTTCTATTAACATCAGTTAGAGGGAAACGATTAAATGCCAAGGACTACGCCTGGATCTGGAGCCCTCCTAAGACCAACCTTTAACTCTGTATATGGAGTTCTAGGTATTGAGGTTTTAGATGGAGGATCGGGTTATGCACAAACAGATCCCCCTAAAATTACTATCGAAGGAACATCAACTCCTCAAACAGAGGGTGTTTTCTATCCGAAGATTAGTATTGGTGGAACAATATCCGAAATTATTATCTTCAACTCTGGTGCTGGGTACTATCCAGTTTTTAGTACATCTTCACAGTCACAGGTTGTTGTAGAAAGAGGTGCATTTGGAACTCTGTCAACAAGTCATAGTTCTGCTGGAATTGCATACTCAGTTTTTGCTGGCGATTATAATATTGTAGATGATAATATCTTCTTTACAGATGCACCATACGGTGCAACAGGCCCTCAAGGATTAGAAACAAGTTCTTCATTTTCTGGTAGATTATTCTCTAGAAAATTAGATCCCTTTGATGAAAAAGATAAGAACGTAATTTTAGACGATATCTCTTTAGAATTTACAGGTATTGCAGGTACTCAATTTAACTTATCCGAAAATAATGGCATCGTAACTGCCTTATACAACAGTGTGAATACTGGGGTTGATTTAAACAACAATCCATTCATATTGATCAACAATGTCGTCCAGACGCCTGGATTGGATTTTGAGATAATAGATAACGCATCAAACAAACTTAACTTCCTAAGTGGTGTTCCAAGATCAGGAAGACTTGCCAAGGTTGGATTACAAACTGGTTCTGGATATTATATACCAAGAAAAGCGTCTGTAAGAGTAGGTGTTGGTTCTACTGGTAGTCTAGAACATATTCAGATAGAAGGTAAAGGACAAGGATATAGATCAATACCAGAAATAAGTGTAAGATCATCTCAAGGTTTTGGTGCAAGTATTACAGCATTCTTGGGTGAATCTTCATCAACTAGTGTTGCAATATCAACGGCAGTCTACAACCATATTGCTGGTGTTTGTACATTCAATACTGGTGCAAGTTCTCATGGGTTTGAGATTGATGATAGAGTTAGAATTACAGGTGCTGGATTTACATTTACTCCAGTATCAGCAGAAAGAAATATTTCATCATTTGGATATGATTATGTCACAGGAGTAACCACTGTACAAGTAACTGGTGGACACTATCTTGGCACAGGAACGAATCAAAGTAAAAGTCTGTTTATAAAAGAAATTCAAGTATACAACGGTATTTCTACATTTACATTCAGAGAAGATGCATACCCAATCATAGAGATTTTAGATGCAAATAATGTTGCACTTGATGCTGGTATTAGTACACAACCACTTTCATATGTCAGTGGTGGTATAGCTCGTGCTGGTGTTGATACTGCCATCATGGAAGGTAGGAATGTAACAGGTTTTGATATCATTGGCGTAACTACAAATACATTCAAAGCATTTATTGGTATCTCTACCTTTGAACATGAATATGTTGGTGGTGGTGTAGTAAACAGAGCAGAAGCTGGTATAATTACAAACTTTAGTATTGTAGAAGGTGGAACTGGATTTTATCGTCCTAGAACTATCAGTCATATCAATCAAAATCCTCCTACTGGTATCACTACAGTTACTGTTCATGGAGAAAAGAATGGTGATGAAAAAAATATAGCCGCTCTTGAATATGATAGTCTTTCTGGTGTTGCAACTGTAACTTCACAATCTGCTCATGGACTAACAACATCAAGTGTTGTTAAATTATCTGGTATTCAATTTAGCACCAATGTTGGTGATATTTCATTCCCTTCAGATACACAAAAATTCTTTGGTGTTACTGGTATAGTAAGTACACTAAACTTCAATATCAATATTGGTATTGCAATGACCACAACAGGTATACACACTGCACAAGCTGGTGTTGGTTCGTTTATACCATATGAAGGACATGGATTAGAAACTGATGATTTTGTTCAAACAACAGGTATTGCAGTCACATTTACGAGTGGCCCTGCTGTTCAAGTTAGTGATGTAGAATATGATGAATCATCTGGTATTGCAACAATAAGCACAAGAAAAGAACATGGTCTCACAGAGGACGATTGTGTTGTTTTATCTGGTATTGCGTTCACTTGTGATTACGACCCTGCTCTAGGGGTTTCTAGTGCATTGTATGACAACATAACTGGTGTTCTTACAGTCACTACTGCAGCGCCTCATGGATACAAGGTAGGTAAAGATGTTGTATTGACTGGTCTTGCATTTACCTGTGCCTTAGATGGTGGTGCATATCAACATTATTATCCAAGAAGTAGATCTACTGCATATGATACTTCTATTCCAATCGTAGGTTATGCTGGAACTGCTCTTGAAGTAGATGTTGGTGTATCTCGTCCAAAGAATCAGTATATACACAGATTTGAACAAGCTGTCAATGGTGCATTGATATATGGTGGAGATTATCCTCACCTATTCCTTCGTGCAGAAGAAGGTGCATTATTGACTGGTGGGCCATATTTACATGAGTTTCACAGTGCAACCGCAACATCCACATTTGCTGGTGGCGACTATGCACACACATATGTAAGTTCTGACGAAAAGACAATCAAAGTGGGTGGCGACTATGCACACACATTTGTCCCTGCAAAAACTGTACCTGATTCAATATCCATAGTAGGTGGTGGAACAACAACACCAACTGATGCTGCTTACTACCCTGCAACTGGATCTCTAGTATTAACTATTGCAAATCATGGATTGACAGGGCCTACACAACACTCAATCACAACTGCTAATTACAACCCTCTTGCTGGTATTATGACTGTGACTATTCCTAGTCATGGTTTCTCAAATGGCGATCAAGTTAGAATTGCAGATGAATCTATAGGTTGGAAGTGTTCACTAGACCAATTTACATCAACCAAATATTATCCAAGATCTACAGACCCATTAAGTGATAAGTGGGTTCCTATCAGTAACGTCACAGGCGACACTTTTGAAGTCTTTGCTGGTATTACAACTAGATTAGATTACACAGTCTCTGGCGCTGACTACACCCCCTCTGTGGGTGTTATGACCATGAGTATTGGAACTCATGATCTTGAAGTAGGACAGAGTATAAAGATGAGAGATAGTTCACTCGGATTTACTTGTACTGCTGACCAAAATACTGCAATCAAATACTATCCAAGATCTAAAGACCCAATTTATAATACTGCTGTTCCAATTACAGGTGTAGCTGGAACTACAATTACAATCAATGCTGGTATATCAACTCTTGTAAATTACAATATCAGATTTGCTGACTATACACCAGCATCAGGTGTTATGACCGTATCTCTTGATAGATTACATGGTTTCCAAGTTGGTGAAACTATCAAGTTTAAGAATGGATCATTAGTATTCAAATGCGAACAGGATGGATTCCAAACAAACCACTTCTATCCAAGACCAAGTGACCCATACTATGACAAACCAGTAACTCTCGTTAGTGCTGCTGGAACCGAGTTTGTTGTCAACGTTGGTGTCACAACATTATCAAATACATATATCTTTGTTCCAAACCAAGGGGTTGCAGTTGATGGTGTTATAGCTGGTGGTGACTATCCATATACACTAGTTGGTGTTGGAACTGATGCTGTCGTAACTGGTGGTGGAGACTATACTCCATACTGGTTCCAAAATGCAACTACAAATGGTGTAGAAAGACCATCACAGAAGATTGGTATTTCTATTGGTGCATTGACCTTCAAATGTGCCAAAGATAACTATGCAACTGAACATGCATATCCAAGACCAACAGACCCTGCTGCTGGTGTTAATTTAGGAATCATATCTGCAACAACAAACACCTTTGAAGTAAGAGTTGGTGTTTCTACAATCGAAGAACGTTCAATATCAACATCCACATACAACCCTGCAACAGGTGACTTTGTAATGAATGTTGGTGCTGGACACTCATACATCAATGAATCGGCTCATACAATTTCGACGGCAACGTATAATCCTAGTACTGGTGTACTAGAACCAACTATATCCAATCATGGTTTCGTTGCTGGTGAATATGTCAAGTTTGATCTAGAATCTATATCATTCAAATGTGATCAAGATGGATACACTGCAACCAAGGCATATCCAAGATACTCTGATCCATTCTTGAATGAGTGGTTGCCAATATACAACGTTGGTGTAAACACATTCTCTGTAAATGTTGGTGTATCTACTATTGTAAACGCACACTGGTTCCAGAGTGCAACAACAGGTGGTCTTAAGAAAGCAAGAGACACTGTTGGTATTAATACTGCATCAATAATATTCACATGTGCTAGAGATAATTACGCAACAGAACATGCATATCCTCGTCCTGATGATCCGATAGGTGGTAATGCATCTGTTGGTATTGGTTCTACATCTGCTGACACCATAACAATTAATGTTGGTGTATCAACAATAGTTAATTACAATATTTCAACTGCATCATATACTGCAAGCACAGGTATTATGACTGTGTTCTCTAATGTTCATGGATTCAATGGATCATATCCAAGAAATATAGACTTTGCATATTATGATGCCGTATCTGGTATCTTGACTGTGACATGTAGTAATCATGGTATGGTTACTGGTAATAGAGTTCAAATTGCAAGAGATTCACTCAGATTCAGATGTAGGATGGATGGTAGAAAATCCATTAAGAGTTATCCTAGAAGGCATGACCCATCAGATCAACAATGGTTGTCAGTTACAACTGTAGATTTAGATAATTTTACAGTCAATGTAGGAACATCACCTCTCGTTTATCATACTCCTACGAGTGGATCATTTGATCCTTTCACTGGATTGATGACGATTGATATTGGTTCTCATACCCTCAAGAAAGGAACTTCTGTCAAGTTAAAAACAAATGGATTCAAATTTACCTGTGCTTTAGATAATCATGCGACATTCCACTATTACCCAAGGAAATCTGGCATTAATGGCCCAGATCCTGCTTACAATACTGCTGTTAAAATTACTGCTACTACAGATACCACAATTACTCTGGACGTAGGAACATCATCTAACCAGACTGAACACATATTTGTATCTGCTGTCAACAATGCAGTTATCAGTGGTGGTGCGTATGTTCATACATTTGAAAATGCAGAACTAGGTTCTCTACTAATAGCAAGAGATACAGTTGGTCTTGCAACTGATTCATATACATGGAGATGTTCTCAGGACAACTATGCTACAGATCACACATACCCAAGAACAACTGATCCTATCCACAATATAGAAGTTGGTATTGTAACCACCACTCTTGATACATTTACTATTAACGTAGGTATCACATCTAGAGTTGTTTACAACGTAACTAATGCGACTTATGATGCAAACAGTGGATTAGCTACACTAACTACAGACTCATCTCATGGATTGTCAACTACAACATCAGTAGGATTGATGACTGGTGGATTAGTTTACTCATGTTCTATGGATCAATATGCAACAGAACATCCTTATCCTAGAACTACAGATCCAGCACATAACGCTGCACTATATCCAACTGCCGTTACATCTAACAATCTTACTTTGAATGTTGGTGTTTCTACAAGAGTAGAATACAATATCAATCATGCAGATTACCACGAGTCAATAGGTATCATGACTGCATATCTACCTACCGTTCATGGCATCACAACTGCTGCTGGTGTTGGTAGAAATGTTAAATTAAAAACTGAGTCTATATTGTTCTCTTGTTCTCAGGATAACTACGCTACAAAACAATTCTATCCAAAGGGAGGAGATCCTTACTACAACGGTTCACTAATTACTAGAGTTATCAGTAATACTCAGATTGAAACTCAGGTAGGCCCATCTACCACACCTAGTTTCTATAACTCTGGTGGTAAGATTCAAGGTGTCATACTTGCTCCTAGACTTAGAAATAACTCTCCAAGTGGAACTGACTTTGCAGCTGGTGGTACATTTGTAGACAAAATTATTGATGGCAAGACTTACGTTGTAAATGTTGGTATTTCAACTGTAGATCATATCTACAATAGAGCTGGATTATCACAAAAAGGTAAGAGAATTGCATCATCAATCGAACAAGGATACTCTGGATTTGATGTAATTGAAAAATTAGACCCTGCAAACTTCCGTGTCAACGCTGGAGTGACAACTCAGATTGCCTTGTATAAGAGAGGTGGTCAAGTAACCAAACCAGTATTTGTAGATATTGCAGAACCAAATGGATACTTTAACAGTAATTTAGAATATGTCTCAGGAACATCTGGTATAGGAACAAATGCTACAGTAGATTTCCGTATCAATGTTGATGGTAACATCAACGAGTTTAGTGTAACTGAGGAAGGAACAGCATTTAAAGTTGATGATAAACTAACAGTCAGTGGTATTGCTACCGACCCAAGAGTGGGTGTATTAACAGAGTTCCAATTAACAGTTGAAGAATTGGAAAATGATAGTTTCTCTGGATTCTATCCTGGCCAGTTCATCCTATTTGATGATATTGCACCATTCTTTAACGGTAATCGTAAGAAATTTACACTATCAGTAACCACAAGTGGAAACACTGAAATACTTAGTCTTAAGACTTTGCCTGGTAGTGATATGGATATTACAAATAATATCTTCATTTACATTAACGATATACTACAGACTCCAAACTCATCTTACATATTCAAGGGTAGTAGAGTCATTTTCTCTGAGGCACCAAAAGCAAACTCTAAGTGTGCAGTATTCTATTACAGAGGTTCCAAGAGAGATGTTGAGACTGTAGATCCAGTTTCATCACTGAAACCTGGCGACACTGTTCAGATCAAAGAAAATAGATTAGATGTATTTGACATAGATCAGTTCGAGAGAACAAGTAAGAGAATTATTGCCTCTGATTTACTTGAAACATTTACATACAACAGTATTGGAATCAATACTTCTCAGGATGCGGAAAGACCTCTTGCCCTAGAGAAACAAAGGACTGATAAGATATTATCTGGTGTATTAGTGTCCAAGTCAAGACCTAGTTTGACAAGTAAGATACTACCTACCACAAGACTTATCAAGAACGTCGGCAAGACAGACGATACCATCTATGTTAACAATGTATTCCCAATATTCACCAATATTGATAAGTTAACACAGGCAGAAAGAAATATTCAAATATTTGATGATAATAATGTGTTGCCTGGATTAGTAACATCTATTGTTTCTACATCTTCTAGTATATCATCACTAACAATTGGTTTTGGTGGTACTGGATATTCAAACTTAACAAGTCCACAAGTTGCAATATCAAGTGCTTTGATTAAACGTGAAGATCCAATTAAGGCATGGAGATTTGATGGAATCAGTGGAGTTATTCATGTCGTAGAATGGAAAGCAATTACACAGGAAGAACCAATCGTTGCTGTTGGATCAAGTAGTTACTACATCAATACTAAGAGTGGTAGTTTCTGGGAAAGAGGACAAATTGGATTTGGTAACACAGTTCAGTTCACTGGTGTAGGCGTAGGATATTCTGATAGTTCTACTAACAAATATGTCATGGCAGTTGGTGGTGGAGGTGCAATGGCAAGAGCCGTTTCTATTGGTAATAGTCTATCAACTTGGGATGTAATTGATCTGAAAGAAAAGAGATCAATCCCTGCGATTGGACAAGTCAATACATTCGATAGTACATATATCGGTAACTTCCAAGATGTAGTTTGGGAAGGTTCTATTGATACATGGTGTGCTGTTGGTGCTGCTGGATCTATCTTTACTGCTGTCGGTCTTACAACTGCTGAGGCGTTCAGTCAATACTCAGGTACATTACAGACTCTAAACTCTATTGCGTTTGGTCAAGGTGAATTTATTGCAGTTGGTAATGGTGGTGCTGTTGTTGCTTCTAATGATGGTTTAATCTGGTCAGACAAGAATAGTAATACTGTTCAAGATATTAATGATGTGATCTATGATGGTAATAAGTTTATCTTTGTAGGTAACAACGGAACAATCGGTATTTCTACAAATAAAAACTTCTGGCAACCTTGGAGTCAACAGTTGCCTACTGATACACAACACCCTGCAACGTTTGATTTCCAAACTATAAAATACTACAACAACTTCTATATTGGTATTAGTACAGTTGGTGAGATGTATTACTCATTCGACTTGGCAAACTGGAACTACAGACCAATCACTCATTCAAATCAAATTAGAGATCTTGCCCTTACTGGATTTGGTGACTTCAATAGTAGTAGAATAATTGCAGTTGGAAGTGGTACTACTCAGTTCTACGCAGATCCAATAATAAATAGAGCGACTGCAACCGCATCTGTAACTGCTGGAGTTATCACTTCCGTTGTTATTACAGACGGTGGATTTGGTTATGATGTTGGTAGTTCACCTCCAGTCATAATTGAAACTGATAGGACTAAGAAGGAAGATATATTCTCTATCAATGCAAAGGGCGACTTTGGCGACATTGTTGGAGTAAATACATACATGCCTGGTTCATCGGAGAGATTGCCTAGATTAGAATTTACTTTGAAATCTCAAAATAACGATAATACAAACTTAGGTTACGGTTATTCCTCACTAAACTCTTTAGGAGTTAACTTTAGTGGATTACAGAAAGGAGATTTCTTTACTGTCTTTGACAGTCCTCTAATCGTTGGTCACGCACTTACTGGTATTACGACATCTACTGGATCAAGAGTGCCTGTTGGAATGGTCACTTCTGGTGATTATCTCGGTGGTGTATTCAGAGTAGAGGAAGTTACTGGAGCTGGTGATGCCGTTTCTGGACTTACAACTGTAACTTGTTCCTTCTTACCTGGCCCTACAACTTTTGGAAATAATCAAATCCAAGTAGGTCTTGCTGGAACTTCAAATGTTGACACCTTCTGGGGTAGATATAGTTGGGGACAAATCTTCGGTTATCAAAACCGTGGATCAGGTAATCCAGATGAGTTCTTTGTCAATACTATGGATGGTAACACTGGTCTATCGACTGCTTCTGTAGTCTCCAGAAAGAAACCATTAACTTAACCCCTAAATAAAACAAAAAGACTAGTTTTTTTAAAATGCCTGCCATAATATCCGAACAGTTTAGAATTTTAAATGCCGAAACTTTTGTACAGAGTTTTGTCGGAGTCGGATCTACTGTTAACAAATACTACGCCTTTATGGGATTACCAAATTCCATAGAGCCAAAGGCGGGTGGTACTGCCACATGGGCGACCAACACCCCTGCACCTTTAGATGGATTTGAAGAAGAGTATTCTATCAAAGAATCTATAATTGCTATGAAGAAAGTGACTGACAAGGATGTTCGCAGACTTGTTAGAAAGGTATCATGGGTTGCTGGTACTACCTATGAGATGTACCGACATGACTACAATATTTACAATTTAACACCAATTACTTCACAAGGTAGTTTGTACGAGGCAAATTACTACATAGTAAATGAAGACTTGAAAGTTTACATTTGTCTGCAAAATGGATCAGACCCTGAGAACCCAAAGGGAAGGCCTTCATATGACCAACCCACATTTGTTGACCTTGAACCAAGGGCAGCTGGCACTAGTGGCGATGGTTACGTTTGGAAATACCTTTATACGATTAAACCATCCGAAATCGTTAAATTTGACTCTATTGAATACATACCTGTGCCCGAAAACTGGGGAAAGGAAGGCGAGACTATTGCAACAAAGGCTAACGCTATAGATGGAAAGATCGAAGTTGTGGTTGTTGATAATCGAGGCTCTAACTATCAACCAATCTCTACATCTTTTGCCAATGTTCCAATTCTCGGAGATGGATCAGGAGGAAAGGCTACAATTACGGTTGATTCTTTCGGAAAGGTTTCTGAAGTATTTGTTACTGACGGAGGAGAAGGATATACCCACGGATCAATACAGTTTTTCCCAGGCGCTCCTGGCTCTGAGTCTGGCGGTGTTCTTGCTAACCTTACCAATACTGGAATAGGAACAACATCTTCTGCTGGTTTCAGTGTAATTATTCCACCTAAAGGTGGTCATGGATATGATGTCTACAGAGAACTGGGTGCGTATAGAGCATTATTATATTCTAGATTTGAGACAATAGAAACTAACCCTGATATTATTGAAGGTAATGACTTCGCTAGGGTTGGACTAATAAAAAATCCCACCGTATTTGGTAGTAGTACAGAATTACTAGACACTGCCATGGTGAGTGGATTGAAAGCAATCAAAATGTCTGGTCTTACAACAGGAACAACCTATGCAGTTGACTCTGAAATAACTCAGACAGTTGGTCTAGGATCTACTGCGATTGGATATGTGGCATCTTGGGATAAAGTGACTGGGGTATTGAAATACTATCAACCTATGGGTCTTGCATCTAGTGTAACTGGATACAAGATAATTCCATTTACATCAAATCCTGATCCAGGCTACGGAGTTACAATTAATGGGTCATCGGTAACAGGTTCTTTACTGTCTGTTGACACCAGTTATAACGGTGTAAGTACCTCAATAAATAATAAAGTCTATCAACTTGGTATGAGTTTCAGTGCTGGTATATCTTCAGCAGAATTCAATACTAAGTCAGGTGAAATAATCTATATTGATAATCGAACTGCAATCCCAAGATCTGCTAGTCAGAAGGAAGACATCAAAATAGTACTGGAATTTTAAAGAACAATGCCACAGAATACCAACTTAAATTCATCTCCATATTTTGATGATTTTGAAGAGTTAAAGAATTATCAAAGGGTACTATTCAAACCAGGCTTACCTGTACAGTCTAGGGAACTTACCACACTACAATCTATTCTACAGAATCAGATTGAAAAGTTTGGTAAGCATTTTTTCAAGGAAGGTTCTGTTGTAATTCCTGGCCAGATCGCTTATGATTCCGATTATACATCTGTTCAGATTGATGATAGTCATTTAGGTATTCCTGTTCAACTTTATCTTGAAAATTTAAAAGGGAAAAAAATTAAAGGTGAAACAAGTGGTGTTACTGCTAAGGTAGAAACTTATATTACAAATAGAGAATCAACGAAAGGGGCATATACTTTATACATCAAATATCAAAGTTCTAGTGATACAGACTTTTCTAGAGCAAATTTTGCAGATGGTGAGAACTTATTACTTGAAGAAGATCTCAACTACTCTCTTTCTAGTATAAGATCTGGTGGTAGTTTTGCAACTACAGTAATTTCAAATGCAACTGCAACTGGTGCTGCAGCAAAGATTGCTCAGGGTGTTTACTTTATCAGAGGTTTCTTTGTTACTGTTGCTGACTCTACAGTTATCCTTGATCAATATACAAATTCGCCTTCATATAGAGTTGGTTTATTAGTAAAAGAAGAATTAGTTACTGCTTCCAATGAGAACAACGATCTCTATGATAATGCAAGAGGTTTCTCAAACTTCGCAGCGCCTGGTGCTGACAGATTCAAACTATCTACAACACTCATCAAAAAATCACTTACTGATTTGAATGATGAAAACTTCATCGAATTGATGAGGATTGAAAATGGTGAATTACAAAAATTTGTAAAAGAATCAAGTTATAATTTAATTCGTGATGAGTTGGCAAAAAGAACATTCGATGAATCAGGACATTACTATGTAAATCCATTTAATGTTACTGTTAAAGAGTGCCTAAACAACCGAGTTGGTAATGATGGTGCATTTTATTCAGACCAGTTAACTCAACGAGGCAACGTCCCTACAGACGATTTGATGTGTTTGAATATAGGGCCAGGAAAGGCATATATCAAGGGATATGAGGTAGAGACAATAGGAACTACAACTCTTGATGTAGAGAAACCAAGAACTACAGAAAGAATTACAAACGAAGCAACACCATTTAGTATAGGAAGACAGGTAGAACTTAATCATGTAAGTGGTTCACCTCCTGTAGGAATAGGTACAGATTCATATGTCAATCTTTTCAATAAAAGAACTGTAACTGTTGGAGAGGGTAGTGGAGTACAGGTTGGTGTTGCCAGATTATATGACATCAAATTAAAGAACGTAGGATATGCTGATTCTTCTACTGTATTTGAATCTGCTCTATACGACATTCAGACATTTACATATCTTCAATTGAATACAGGAACAAGTGTAACTCTTCCATCTTATGTTGAAGGTAAAAATAGTGGTGCTACAGGATATGCCTACGAAGCTGCAAATAATTCTACACAGTTAGTTTTATATCAAGTTAATGGTGCATTTCAGACTGGTGAACAGATAGAAGTCAATGGTGTTGATGTATCCAGAAGTATCAGTAGGGTAGAAGATTATGGTATTGATGACGTAAAACAATTAGTGGGAAATGATCCGACTAATTATAAATTCAGTGCAGACGCTGTGTTGAATTTAGGTCACTTATTGGCACCTACTGCAACTCAGTACACTGTTAGTCAAGCAGTTGCCTCTGCATCTACTATAACCTCTCCTAGTGCAGACTTCACTAGCGTTGGTATCAAGACTGGAGATATTATTCAGTATAGTATTTCTGGTAATAATGTTCCAACATTTAATAGTGTCACTGGATTTACAGCACAGTCAATCACTCTTGAAGCCATCTCTGATGTTACAAATGTAAACTCTGGTGCATTACCTACAAGTGATGTAAATGTCAATGATTTATTTAAAGTTACTTTAGAAGTAAAAAATAACTCTAGTGCCTTTTTATTCAGTGAACTAACAAAGAGTAATATTGCATCCGTGGATCTAAATGGTGCGGATCTTGTTTTCAAAAAGTCATATGCAATTACAGTTGCTGGAAATGCCTTTAGTGGAACATTAGAAACTGATGCAAATTTAACACTAGAACCATTCGATGAAGAAGATTACAACCTTTCTTTCAAGAGCACTGGTGTCATAGAATCACTAACTAATCAAAAATTAACAGTCAGTGGCAGAACAGTTACATTATCTGGATTGTCTGTAGCATCTGGTGATGCTGTATTGACAGTAACTTTCAGAAAGGTAAATGTAAAACCAAAATCAAAAATATTAAAGAGAGCTACAACATACACAGTTAATAAATCCGCAAAAACTCAGTCAGGGACTGGGTTAATGAAGTTGAATGATGGATTAACTTATGACACTACCTATGGTAATAGAGTGCAAGATAAGAGATTATCTTTAGGTGTATGTGATGTTGCATACGTTCTTGCTATACTAGAATCATCTACTACAGATGATCCACAGTTACCCACACTTCAATTAACAAATTTAAACTCCAATCTATTGAACGCCATTAAGGGTGAAAATATAGTCGGTAAAACTTCTGGTGCATCAGCGGTATTCGTAGAAACTAATGGTTCTAACGAGGTCAATTTTATATACCAGAATGAAAATACATTTGAAGTTGGAGAAACAGTAACCTTTGAAGAGACAAACGTTCAAGGTATAGTTCAAACATTTGTTCCAGGCGATAGAGATATTCAAAATAACTTTGAGTTTGATCCTGGCCAACAACTAGATTATGTTGATTTTTCTGCGATTGTAAGAAGATCTGGCACAGAGGCACCTACAAGAAGAATTACTGTCATTTACAATAACTATATCATTGACAATTCAGATCCAGGCGACTTTGTAACTGTCAACTCATATGATTCCAAGTTATATAAGAACAGTCTACCCAGTGTTGGTGGAATCTATGCTTCTGATATAATTGATCTAAGACCAAGAGTTACATCAGCAGTATCTGGTAGATCACCTGGCGAGTTTTTAGCTAGACAATTTGTGCCTGGCACATCTTCAACAACACATGTAATTGCAAGAGATAAGAACTTTAATATTTCATATGACTATTATGTTGGTAGAGTAGATAAACTCTTCTTAAGTAAAGAGGGTATATTCTCTATGGTAAAAGGTGTGCCTGCTGAGAATCCAAAACTACCAAATACCATTGATAACTCACTAGAGGTGGCTACTGTTAGAATGAACCCATACCTTTATGATACAGCCACTGTAGATTTGACTCTAGCAAAACATAAACGATTCCGAATGAAGGATATCGCTACAATTGAAAACAGAGTTAAGAACGTTGAGTACTATACATCACTATCATTACTCGAAGTAGAAACAGCTAATATGTCTCTTCGTGATCCACAAACAAATCTTGATAGATTTAAGGCTGGATTCTTTGTAGACAACTTCAAATCTGTAGCATCTGGTGATGTTACAAATAGACAATTTAAGGCATCTATTGACTCAACTGAGGGTAAGTTAAGACCACAACACTATACAACTTCTATTGATTTATTACTTGGATCAGAAGCCATAGTTGGTGCTGCTACTTCTTCAAACCCAAGTGCAGACTATAGATTTGCAACTGATTTGGGAGACGCCAATGTTAGAAGAGTTGGTGATGTTGTATGTTTGAATTATGATGACTCTATTTTCTTAGAAAATAAATTTGCTACTAGAATTGTAAACGTAAACCCATTTGCTGTTGTTAACTGGATTGGACAGGTTGAATTAAACCCTGCAACAGATACATGGATTGAAACTAGAAGAACTGCTGCAACGTACGATATTGAGGGTAGCTTTAATTCATTCATGGGTATGACTGGTGCAGATAGTAACTCAGGTCTTTCACCTATTGATTGGGGTGGTTGGGAAACAACATGGACAGGAAGAAGTTCCACACTAGGCCCTGTCACTAGAACCGACACATCTAGAGAGATTCTCAGCAGAACAGTTCAGAAAATGGGGCCATTTGTAGGGCCTCGTAGGGGTGGTATTCCAATTACTACAACTACTAATTTCTTAGAAAGAAGAGAGGAGTTTAAAACAGAGACTACAGTTACTACTAGAAACCAAACCAGACAAGGTATACAATTCCGTGTTGGTGAAAGATTTGATACAACAAGTCTTGGAGATAAGGTAGTCAATACAGAAGTAGTCGCTACAATGCGATCAAGAAACATTGAGTTTGTGTGCAGAAGACTCAAGCCAAATACACGACTATATCCATTCTTTGACAACATTGACATGGCAAGATTTGTTGTGCCTAAACTTATTGAAGTTACAATGGTATCTGGTACATTTGGTGCTGGTGAAATTGTCGAAGGAAGTCGTCCTAACTCAAATAATGATGCGATTAGATTCAGACTTGCAAATCAGGATCATAAGTATGGCCCATATAATGCACCAACACAAACATATAGTCAGAATCCATACGAACCATCAGCATCTATTGCACCAACATATTCATCAACCACTACAGTTCTAAACGTTGATACTGCTTCTTTAGAACTTCAAGCTGCATCTGGATTCTACGGATATGTTACTACTGGAATGAAACTAATTGGTCAGTCTAGTGGTGCAATTGCAACAGTATCAAGTATTAGACTTATTACAGATAAGGCAGGAGTTCTTATTGGTTCTCTATTCTTACCAGATCCAACAGTCCCTTCTGCACCTACATTCAATACTGGTACTAAGACATTTACATTATCATCAAGTTCTACTAACGAAACTATTTCTGGATTCACAGATAGTGAAGGTTCAGCAAACTACACTGCTGCTGGAACTCTACAAACTGTAGAGGCATCAACTCTCAGAACAAGAAATGCTGATGTTCAAAGGATTCCTCAGTCAGATTCTAGAACTGTAACGGAGACAGATACAAGAGAAATTTCTCAGGTCGCTTTCACTCAAAGATCTACTCGTCAGACAAGATGGGTTGACCCTCTTGCACAATCATTTGAAGTTCCTGATATCAATGGTGTATATCTGACTAAGTGTGATGTTTATTTCCAAGCAAAAGATACAAACGAATTACCTGTTACACTTCAAGTAAGAACACTACAAACTGGTTTACCTACACAAGAGATACTACCGTTTGGTGAGTGTATTCTTGATCCAAGTGAGGTTGTATTATCTGAAGATGGATCTAAGGCAACAACATTTACATTCCCATCACCTGTTTATTGTGAAGGGGGAGGAGAGTTCGCTCTTGTTCTTCTTTCTGCATCTAACGAATACTTTGTTTACATCTCTAGGATGGGTGAAGAAGACATTACGACTGTAAACTCAGCAGACTCTGAGAAAGTCATAGTATCTCAACAGCCACTACTTGGTTCACTATTCAAATCACAGAACGGTGCTACATGGGATCCTAGTCAGTTAGAAGATTTAAAATTCAATCTGTATCGAGCAGAGTTTACTGCAACTTCTGGTAGAGTCAACTTCTATAACCCAGATCTTGATGTTGGAAATAGACAAATTGTTTCTCTTGCTCCTAACCCAATAGATATGATATCTTACAATGCTGTTGTAGGATTGGCTAAGAGTTTAAGTACATCAGAACAAACTGGATTGGCAGAAGGTGTAACAATATTCCAACAAAACAATCCAAACTTTAGTGCAAACTTAAATAAAGTTTTAGGTGCCATTGGTATTGGAAGTGATCTAACAATCACTAATGCTGGTAGTGGATTTGCTTCAACTTCTGTAGTTTATTCTAACGTACCTTTGGTATCAGAATTTGGTAGAGGTACAGGTGCTACCGTAAACCTAACAGTATCAAACCAAGTTGCTACCGCAGCGACTGTCGCAATCGGTGGAACTGGATATGCCTCTGGTGATGTTCTTACCGTATCGTCCACTAACACTGGTGGATTTGGTAAAGATTTGAGACTATCAATTCCAAATAACGTTGGTGTGATAAGTGCCTTCAACACTTTAGTCCTCGATAATATTCAAGGTGTTCCTAAAGTAGATACATCTTCATCAATTGTATATGTTGGTGCTGGTGGTACTAATACTGTGACTGGAGGATCAGTTAAGTATCTACAAAATATTGCTGATGGATTACATTTCCGTGTAAGACACTCTAATCATGGTATGTACTCTAACTTGGATCAAGTTGTTCTATCTGGAGTTGAACCTGATGTTAGACCTGAGAAAATAACAGCTACTATTGATTCTTCTAGCACAGATAACATAACTGTTACTAATGTTGGCGTATTTACATCATTTGAAAATGTAGAAGTAAATACTTCCAATCCAGGCTTTGCTAAGATTGGACAGGAAATTATAAGATACACTGGTGTAACCACATCTAGTTCTTCACTTAATAACATAACAAGATCTATTGATGAATCTAAATCTGGTGACTACAATGTCAATGATAAGATCTTTAAGTATGAGATGAATGGCGTTTCTCTAAGAAGAATCAACACATCTCATAAGTTCTCTGACACAGATCTTGCTAAGTATCCTATTGATGTTGATCATTACTGGTTGAAGGTGGGTATTTCAAGTCGTGGAATAGACAGAGGAGTTGGTGGTGCTGCTGGTTTACCAGAGTTATATTTCAAAGAAACTAAGTCTGGTGGTAGTTATGATCAACAATATGTACAGGTCAATACACCGTATGGCCCAATGGCAACACAGAATATCGCATTTAATGTTGTCAGACCTAATGTTTCTACTCTTCTTCCTGATGGAACTGACATTGTTGGAAGAATGAGAACATTCAGTAGTAATAGTCCAGATGGAAATCTAGGTGCATTTGTAGATCAGGGATTTGAACCAGTATCACTCAACAGTAACAATGAACTAAGCACACCACGATTAATTGCTTCTAAACAGAATGAATTAGATAAGTTGATTGATTTCCCAGGCAGAAAGTCATTTACATTACAGACATTCTTGACCACTCAAGATACAAAAGTTAGTCCTATGATCGACTTGGATAGAGTTAACATGATTACTGTCATGGATAGACTTAACTCTAAAGTTACAGACTATGCCACAGATCGTAGAGTAAACTCTCTTGACAGTGATCCAAGTGCTGCAATATATCTTTCTAAGGTAATCAACCTTGAGAAGGCTGCAGATGGTCTTAAAGTTATGTTTGATGCGTATAGACATTCTACAAATGATATTAGAGTATTGTACAGAGTATTCAGAGTTGATGCTCCACCACAATATCAGTTATTTGAGTTGTTCCCAGGCTTTGAAAACTTAGATAATTTGGGTAGAGTTATAGATGTAGCGAAAAACAACGGAAAACCTGATAGAAGGATCTTATCATCAACAACTGCAACAGATTACAAAGAATATGAATTCAACGTGAAGAATCTTCCACAGTTCAATGGATTCCAGATCAAGATTATAATGTCAGGAACAAACTTCGCTTATGTTCCTAAGATTCGTGACCTAAGAGCAATCGCATCTATCTAATGAAGATAAAAGTAAAAGACAGTGGATCTCTTTTTAGAGATGAAGAATCAGGAGCAATATTGAATTGTTCCAATTCTGAGTATGATAGTTACTTAAAATTGAAGAAACAAAAGATAGATGAAACTGGTGAGATGGATAAATTAAAGAATGATGTTGATGAACTTAAGGATATGATGAAGCTAATTTTAAGTAAATTAGATAAATAACTACAATCCTACGTTTTGAGAGATGACAGCAAGAAGCATCAACTTAGTTTTAGATCAAGGTGTAGATTTTGAGGCAACCTTCACTGTTAGAAATGAAGACTCTAGTGCCTTGAATTTGACAGGATACACTGGAGAAGCTAAAATAAGGAAACACCCTGCTGCCACAAAGTACAATTCTTTTATCGTAACATTCCCAAGTAGAGTGGACGGTCAAATAAAAGTAGCATTGGCTAGTACAACAACCACTGCCATAGAAGGTGGGAGATATGTATATGATCTGGTTCTTACGTCACCTAACTCGTATAAAACTAGACCAATACAAGGAAATGTTCTCGTAATTCCAGGCGTAACGTAATGGCAAATTATCTAGTAACGCTAAACGAACCAGGCAAGTATAATGTCGGTGTAGACTATGAGATTCCCTCTAAGTCTATACAATACGGTAATATTATCGTTGGCAAAACTCCTGTTCAAGATGGAACTGAGGTAACATTTTCTCTTACGGATCAGGGAGCTCCGTATAATCCAAACAATAATCAACAACTTATTGTTACTAAAAATGGTCTTTTCTTAGATCCAGCAAATGATTACAATATTTCTGGTGATAAGATTGTATTTGCAACTCCCCCTGCAACGAATGATGATATAGTAATTATCGCTCTTGCTGCAGCTGCAGACCTAACAAGGACTGTAAACTATGTAATTGATAGTGGCAGTCTACCAATGCAAGTTGGTGACAAGGGTTCACTAACTATAGATGTTACTGGTGTGATAGAAAATATCAGAGTTTTATCTGATCAGACTGGTGATATCGTATTTGATATATCAAAAACAACATTCGCTGACTTTCCTAATTTTAATAGTATAACCAGCGGTAACAGAGTTCAATTAGTCAATACTAATAAATACTTTGATGATGTCCTAAATAATTGGACAAGCACGATTACAGCGGGAGATATCCTCCGATTTGACGTAATCAGCGTGAATAATATTAGAAGAGTATTAATCTCTCTAAAATTAAAATTATAAATAACATTAGTTCTTAGTTCAACTAGACCCCTAGAGGTAGTTTTTCAATGGCATTACTCGTTCCTAATATTGGTGAAATTGAGTCGCTACGTTATCTGATTGCTCAGAATAACTTTGTCGCAGATTTAGAAGATACATCACCGCGAAATCTTGTGTTAAAACTTTTCACAAGTAACACAACTCCTGCCGAGGGAGATGTTCCGTCTGCAACAGCATACTTTGAACCTTATATTGACGGAAACGTTAATGGTTACGGTACTACTGCAAACACTGGTTATCCTGTTTGTGTAAACAACAGAGGAGATCAGGACTACAACCAGCAGTATGGTATATTGCTAAACGGATCTAGATGGGTAATTAAGAACGTTGGTAGTGGAACAACTGCTACATATCCAGAACAGACTTTCACTTTCACTGGCCCTGCTGGTAATATCTACGGATATTATGTAACTCGTGCAAACAACATGCCTGTCGCAGTACAAGGTGTTGTACACGGTGCAAGTGTTGGTATTGGAACTACAGTCACTAAGGGTAACAATACAGACCCATGTATCGGTATTGTTGGTAACTCTTACATCACCATTGACCCACAAGTTAGTATCGACGACTTAACACTAGGTCAATTCGTTGCTGGTAACGCTGGTGTTGCAACTGGAACGAAGATTATAGGTATCGACAGAAGTTACAGAACGATTTACATCGACAAACCTCTAATCGATAACATACAGGTTGCGACTGACCCATCAGTCACATTCAGTTTCGGTAAAATTTCTATTACTAACCACGGACTTAAGGCTGGAGACATCCTTTACGTTAACGCTGGTACAGGTAATACAACTCTCGAATCTAATGTTTACACTGTATTTGAAGTACCAAACGCAGATGAGTTTGTAACAACTCCATCTCTAACTGCTACATCAAACGGTGTTCTTGGACTTAACACTGCGACTCTTTACAGTTCTATCATGTACGCTGAAAGATTCACAAACGGCCCATACAACATTCAGAACAACGGAGACCAAATCAAGATTACTCTAAACGTCGCACTCGACTAATAGAAACACTAAATATCAATATGTGGACTCTGCTTTATAACTAAGGCAGGGTCTTTTTATTCGGGGA
>Ga0209348_1000146_pt1 | contig 41757 bp, 71 predicted proteins | sample ETNvirenome_2_30_FD_184065 | JGI IMG/M metagenome (GOLD analysis project Ga0209348, IMG submission 184065) | Marine viral communities from the Pacific Ocean - ETNP_2_30 (SPAdes) (version 2) | ecosystem: Environmental > Aquatic > Marine > Oceanic | place: Pacific Ocean | collected 2013-06-22 | reverse complement strand
CAGTGGATAAAGAAATAGAAAACTTAATGTCAGAGGTAGGTATTACAAAAAGATACTTACTAGAAAGTACTAAAGACGTTGTAGACAAAGCAGATGCAAAAGACAATGATAAGCTTAGAGCCTTGGAGACACTGATGAAAATATCTGGTTTACTATCTACAGAAAAGAAAGTAGACTCAGTAGCACTGATACAAGAGTTCTCTGGATTTAGCAGAGACAAGCTCAAAGCATTTGAACAGGGTATATTACCAGAAACAAAAAAAGAAATTAGTGGATAATAAAAAATTTTTAGATTGGTGGAAGGTTGCAGTTGATATGCATAATTATGCACCCGATCCTAATGACCCTTTGCATTACTATGACTATAAATCTGCATTTGAATCTGGACATTCAGTTCCTGAGAGCGGAGAGCATTGGAGCTCTGAATTTAAAAGCGACTTACATCCCAATAGATTTGTAAAAGGAAAAGACCCTAGTGTAAACAGACCAGAATTAGAATGGTGGGATACTAAATATCAAAAAGCCGCTACAAGTGCTGATGTTATAAAAGCTGACTCTCTTAGGCAGGAGTTTGAAAAGGCTATCTATGGAAGAATAGTAACAGGGATAAGAAAATGACCTTTAATATCACCCCACCTCCATCAGAGATAGACAGGAGAGATGAGGTACTAGCAAAAGCATATAAAAACCTTATCTACTTTGGCAGAGCTTTTCTTCCTAATGACTTTCTAAAAAAATCAGAATCAGCACCCTTTCACTACGAAATGGGTCAGAAGATGATAGATACAAGACCCGGAGCTAGGATATGCAATATTATACCAAGAGGTCATGGTAAATCTGTAGTAGCCAAAGCCGCTATTATGCACAAGCTTTGCTTTGCGGCTGATGACCAGCAACATTTTATTGCATGGGTATCAGAAGAACAGTCACAGGCTATAGATCATTTAAAGTATATCCGCTCTCACTTTGAAAACAACAAGATGATACGATACTACTTTGGCAATATGGATGGTGGTAGTGTAGGTAAACGCTGGACAGAAAAAGATTTAGTTACACCTAAAGGTGACAGGGTAATATCCAAAGGTACATCACAAAGACTTAGAGGTAGAGCAGAAGTAGATGTACGATATACTGGTATTGTTCTTGACGACTTTGAATCAGAACTAAATACAAAAACGCCAGAAAGGCGTGCAGATATCAAGAAATGGATTGTATCCACAGTATACCCTGCCTTAGAAGAAACACCGGGCAAGGAGGGCTGGATATGGCTTTCTGGAACTATTGTACACTATGACTCTTACCTGCAAATGACGTATGATGGTTGGAAAAAGGCACAAGAGGACAAAAGGACATATCCTTGGGATGTAAACTTTTACAGGGCTATAGAAGATGGTAGACCTTTATGGGAATCTCAGTTTAGTAAAAAGAAGCTAGATGCAAAGAAAAGAGAGTTTATTGAAGCTGGTCTGGTAAATAAGTTTGCTCAAGAGTATATGAATGATGCTAGAGATGTTACTAGTGCATCATTTAAGATAGATAGAATACAATACTACAACGGAAGGGTTGAATGTAAAAATAAATTTAATTACCTTATAGACGGTGAAGATGCGATACCAATCCATATCTACATGGGTGTTGACCTTGCGGCAACAGCTTCAGAGACTTCTGACTATCAAGTCATACTGGTCATGGGCATTGATTCCAGCAATAATCGGTATGTATTGGAGTATTTTCGTGAACGTATACCAACATTCGATGTTCCAAAGGAGATTATTAGACTTGCAAACAAGTATACTCCAGTACGCAGAGTTACGATTGAGACAGTTGCGGCACAGGAGATGGTTCGGGATATGGTTACAAGGCTTTCCGCACAAGAGAAGAGACTTCTTCCGGGTATATTTAAGGGAGTTAAGCCTCCGGCTAGAATCAAAAAACAAGATAGGTTGGAAACTACCCTTGGCCCTATTGTCAATTCTAAGAAGTTGTATATACAAAGAGAGATGACAGAGTTAGTAGATGAGTTCTTTGAACATCCTAAGCCTAGAAATGATGATGTTATGGATGCTTTGTATTATGCAGACTACTTTGCTAAAGCACCAAAGAGTAGTAGGTCTAAACTAGAATCTATTGAAAACGTTGATAATCACCCTATACGCAAGATACAAAACAAAGCATACAACTGGATGACAGGTTCCAGACTTTAAATGTTGCACTATTACATTGTTTGTTGTTAACATAAGATAGCTAAATACACACATGCCAAGGTACTCAACAAGATCAAAGAAAAGATTAGCAACTTGTGACGAAAGGTTGCAAAAGGTGTTTAATGAAGTTATTAAGCACGTAGATTGCTCTATACTAGAGGGTCACAGAAGCAAGGAAAGGCAAAATAAATTATATGACGAAAAGCGTACTAAGGTTAAGTATCCTAATGGTAGGCATAATTCTAACCCCTCTAAAGCCGTTGATGTTACTCCGTATCCTGTAAATTGGGAGGACAGGGAACGACAAACCCTCTTTGCTGGGTTCGTTATTGGTATTGGTAGGAGCATGGGCTATAAGATAAGATGGGGTGGAAACTGGGACATGTATGAAGAGAAAGGTAGATGGGAAGTAAAAGACAATCGCTTTGACGACTTTCCACATTTTGAGATTAAAGAATAATGCCCGGCACTACAGATACAAGGAAAGCACAAATACCAACAGGTTCTTTTATAATGAATTATCAAAGCTCTAGGATGTATCCGCAACTAGAGCCGCTAGCAAGAAAATACAGTGCGGATAGAAAAGATATGGCAAATAGCCAAAACGTAATATTAACAAATGGTGAGATTTATTTTCCACCAGATGCAGTTGAAGCAATAGGAGTTGAAAAATTGGAATTTATGAATAACAAATCAAAAGGTGGGGCTCACGATGCTATTGATAATGAAATGGCGATGAACCTATTAAAAAATATAAAACCTATGTATGGTGGCGGCATGGTTAATCCTTCTATGAAATCTATGGGTACTGGAGGTATGGTAGATGCATATCGTGGTGGTGGTATGGTGATGGATCAGTATGGTCACGGTGGTATGGTAAAAAACAAAATGATGAGTTATGGTCATGGTGGTATGGTCAAAGATAAGATGATGATGATGGAAAAAGGTGGACAGTTAAAACCAGTACCAGAAGACAATCCCGGTTTAGGTAAGTTACCAGAAAAGGTAAGAAACCGTATGGGTTATATGCAGATGGGTGGCATGGTAGATGATTCACTCATGGGTATGATGGGTGGTGGAATGGCTATGAAGAAAAACATGATGGGTATGCAAGAGGGTGGAGGCGTAATGCTACCACCTCAACCTATGGATCCGCTACAGATTGGCCCTAGGCAACAAGACCCCTCTATGTACGAGGGTAGTACGTTGGGAGCTGTAATGGATCAGGCTATGATGTTAGAAGACAGTATAGAGCAAGATACAGTAAACAGAGCAAGAAAAGCCATACAGCTAATGAGGTTGAAAGGGATGCTAAACGATGCAGAGTTACTAGACTCTCCTGATGGTATGATGCCTAAAAAAGAAATGTCTTTATCTGACATTCTTAAATCTGCACTAGAACAATCTATTACAGGTTCTATGATGGGAGGTATGCGTCGTTAAAATGGAGCAAGACCCAAGAGCATTATATAACGATGAATTGTACCGTCAGTGGCGTGACTCACGTTCTGACTGGGATACAGAAGCTCGTAAGGATATTGATTTTTATTTAGGTAATCATTTTAGCCAAGATGAATCTGACGAGCTATCACAGCGTAATCAGGCAGATATACCTATGGATCGTGTATCTGCGGCTATTGAAAAATTTAAAGCAGTCTTAACTGCAAGAGCACCAGCTTTTACATTGACTCCAAGAGAAGACTCAGACGTGCAGGTCGCTACTCTATGGAGAACAATCATGGGCTATGTGTGGCAAAACTCTGATGGTGACTGGCAAATGAAACAGGCCATACAGGATTATGCTACAACAGGAATGGGCTATCTATATGCTTATATTGATAGAGAATCAGATTTTGGTAGAGGTGACGTTAAGTTTACCTATGTCGATCCGTTTAGAGTATATGCTTCTCCTAGCTCTCGTGATCGTTGGTTTAGCGATTCTGATGGTATCATCCTTTCCACCATCTTAACAGGTGAACAAGCCGTCAACCTCTACCCAGAATTAGGAGACAGGGTTGATCCAGTAACAGGAGAAACCATACCCGGTCTAATTAACGATATATCTGGATTTACATACGATGAAGAAGATTATCCATCTTCTCAAAACAAAAACTCAATGGTAGTATTTACACCAGCAGATGTAAAAGATAAAGACTATTATCAAGTAAAGAAGTATCAGGTACTAGAAAGATTTTTCAAAGTAAAAGTTCCTTATTACAGGGTTATCGACATGAAGACTCAAGAAGAGGATATTCTTTCTCAGGAAGAGTATACTAAGTTCTTTGAGGAAAACTCAGATGCTTTTGACATTGGAGCGTTTACAACTATAGAAGTTTTACAAACTCGTGTAAAAGTGTGTGCATCGATGGGTGAGGTTGTGCTATATGAACAGATACTTAATACCGATGAATACCCAATAGTGCCCCTTCCAAATATCTGGACTGGCACTCCTTATCCAAAATCAGATGTGTCTAGAACTAGACCTATGCAAAGGCTTTTAAATAAATTGTGGTCTCTTGCTTTATCTCATGCACAGGCTTCAGCAGGATTAAAATTGTTAGTTCCTTTGGGTAGTGTGGATGATATAGATCAACTAGAAAAAGACTGGGCAAACCCAAATGCCGTAATAGAAGTTGACTCATCCCAAGGCGAACCACACTACCCATCCCCTCAACCTTTATCTGGTGAATTTTATAGGCTAATACAGCAGTCAGAGTTTTATATAGATTTTATATTTGGCCTTCCTGAGATGATGCATGGCTTTGCAGAAAAAGCTCCAGAGACTATGAGAGCAACAGAAAGAATGATTGCCTTGGGTAGTGAAAGACCAAAGTCTAAACTTAGAGACATAGAGTTTAGTATGAATAAGTTGGGCAAGGTATTGTATAATCTTTCTAAAGGTCACTATACATACAAAAAGATTTTTAGATTGGCACAGCCAAATAACAATATAACAGAAGTCATGGCTAACTTTTACACAGACGTATCTCAGGCTGTGTTAGACTTAAAAAAAGAAAGACATAAGTTAGATCAGCATGACGTAAGAATTGAGCCCGGATCAACATTACCATCTAGTAAATATGCAGAGCTTGCTGTTTACTTGGAAGCATTCCAGTTAGGAATTGTTGATCGTTACGAGGTGTTAAAGAAGAATCCTGAGTTGTTTGATAAGGAAGGTATTATGCGTAGAACAGAAGAGAAGCAGTTGTTACAGCAACAGGTTCAGGCAATGCAGGATCAAATAAAGAATTTGCAGGGTGACTTGCAAACTGCCCAAAGAGAGTCTGTCAGTGATAGAAAGAGAGTTGAAGTTGAGAAGTTTAAATCTAGACTATCTGAAATCAATTCTGAATCTAAAGCAGACAGAAGGGTACAACGTGGAAAACTAGAAAATGAGGTGAAGCTTGAGGTTGAGAAATTGGCTAGCAATCTGAAAGATGTTCAGAGAAAAGTCAGTTCCGCTCCAGAAGCCTAAAGACATCTAAGGAGAAACTATGTCAACACTAGAACAACAGGAAGTGAATGTCCCTAGCGAACAGCCCGGTGCTAATAGTGCTTTTGAAGAGGATATTATCAGTCAGCAGGCAGGCCCAGAGCTTGTAGCTGAAAATCAAGAACCTACACAAGAACAGTCTACTTCTATAGATTACGAAGCAGAAGCTAAAAAGTTTCAATCTATGTATGATCGTGCTCAGGCCGAAAATGCTAAATTGCAACAAGGTGCTCAAATCCTTCAGTTACTGGAGCAGAGACCAGACTTGGTAAAAACTCTTGAAGATGGTATTGCCGGAAAACAAACACAACAGCAACCAGAGCAAGTAGTCGGTAAGGACGATTTCAATCCTTGGGATGCTTTTACAGATGAAAACTCTGAATCTGGACGATATGTAAATAACAAAATAGAGAATATGGTTCAGCAGAGATTGCAGTCTGCATTATCCCAACAACAGCAACAGATACAGTCTGAAATGCAAATGCAAAACACTGTGAATGAATTAAGGGGAACATACAAGATGTCAGATAATGACATAAATGATTTCTTGCAATTCACAACACAGCCAAAAGAGAGAGTAGGTTTGAACAATCTAGTTAAACTTTGGCAGATGCAAAGCGGTCAGTCTGTTGCAAACAATGATACAATGGAAGCGGTAACTGCGGCAAAGCAGGCTCCTCGCACAGCGGGAGTGCTTCAAGGACAGCCACAAACATCTCAACGCAATGATGCTGACAAGATGTTTGATTCGATCATATCGACTGGAGGTTCTGGAAGATTACCGTGATTAATAATAACCACATAACACAAAGGTAATAAAATGGCAATATCATTTAATTCTGGAGTATTAAAATCCAGTGATATAACAGCTACTACCTCTGATGCTGGTGTAGGTGCAAGACCGGATAGAAGACGGATATTTAACTTCGGTGACAGGGTTGCCGAGTTAGTTCCAGAAGAATCACCATTCTTCGTATATCTTAATCAGGTTTCTAAGTCACCTACCGATGACCCCGTGTTCCGTTATTTGGAAAACCGCAATCGCATTAGCTATACAGATAGATCATTTCTTCTTGCGGCTGATGTAAATAGTGGCTCTGCTGTATCCGCAGGATCGTCTTATTCGTTCACTGTTGATACTTCTGGTGGAGCACCTGTAGAATTCCTAATAAAAGGAATGGTATTCGTGGTCAATACTGTTGGTAACGCTACTCCAGATAGTGACGATACTAATGGATATGCTCAGGCTGTAGTTAGAGTAGAAACTGGATTAACTCATGGAAGTTCTTCTTCTACATTTACAGGAAAAATCATTGACGTCTCAAACAGTGGCGTTACTGGATACAATGTACTAGAAAATAACGACCCTGCACAGATAATCGGTTCTTCATTTGAAGAAGGTTCTGGTTCACCCGATGTATTCTCTTCTGAGTTAGAAGATGACTTTGGGTACACCCAGATTTTTAAAACAGCGGCAGAGATGACAAACACTGCTTATGCAACTCGCTATCGTGGGTATGCTGAAGAGTGGAATCGTATCTGGGCTACTAAACTACGTGAGCACAAGATTGACATTGAAAGAGCTATGCTTTTCGGTCAAAGAGCTCGTGTAGGTGGTGTTCAGTACACAGAAGGTTTGGTAGGACACATTGTTAAGAATGTAAATCCTAGTGCGGCAAATGCGGCATTTTCTTATTCTTCTGGTAGTGCTTACTATCGTACAATAGCACAATCTGAGATGACATATGACAGGTTACTTAGTGATCTTGAAGTTATCTTTGATCCAGCTAGAGGTGGAATGTCAGAGAAACTGGTTCTATGTAGTTTACCAGTAATTACATTCTTCAACAAGTTAGGAGATGGTGCTTTCTTGGATGCATCTGTTGGTCATTCAAGTGGCCCTTACAGAATTAATTTTGATTCTAGAGAGGGTTCATTTGGTCATTCAATTATGGTGATAGATACAATACACGGAACATTGAATCTTGTAAAAGAGCCATTGTTTAGAGGTATTGCATCTGGATTTATGTTGATGGCTGACATGACTCAGTTGGCATATCGTCCGTTGATTGGTAACGGTATTAATCGTGATACGCAGGTTATGACCAACGTACAAGGTGCTGATGAGGATTTAAGAAAAGATATGATCTTGACCGAAGCTGGTCTTGAAGTAACTCTTCCTGAATCACATGCATTATTTAATCTAGAAGGAGTCTAAGATGAAAACTGATTCTCTTAATAGTTCAAGTGGTGCTTTTTTAGAGCGTTCTAATGTAAAGCCTAACCATTCTCAACCAATTATCGCATCAACGACTACATTCGATGCTTCTGATGTCGGTTCTGACCACATCCTTAGCGTTGATTGTGTAATTACATTGCCAGCTACTGCTGTTGGCTCTGTTTACACTTGCATTGCAGGTGCTGATGATGTTGAGATTACTTTAAGTCCAAACGCCAGTGATAAAATTCTTGGTGGTTGTGGGCTTGCGGCTCAAGATGATAACAAAGACCTTATTTACTCAAATGGTAAAAAAGGCGATTGTGTTCAGGTAACGGCTGATGGTACTCATGGTTGGTATGTTACATACCTGTCAAGCAAGGGAAATGTCTCTATAGAATCATAATCCAAATCAATAAGGATAACAGTTTTAGGTACTGTAGGGGTTGTCAATAAAAGACAGCCCCTGAAACCTAGAAAGGAGAAAATATGAAAAAATGCATGCATTGTAACGAAGATAATAAAGAAGGTTGGTTTTACTGTAAGTCTTGCGGTAAGAAAGCTTCTGAAAGTAAATTTACTACAAATCTATGGATGACATCTGATCTAGGAAAGAGAACGGATGTAGAGTTATCAACTCAATCTATGGGTGATAACATACAGAAAATGAGAAAAAATTTAGGTTATGCCAGCTAAGAAAAAGCGTAAGTCCCCTGCTTGGCAAAGAAAAGCAGGTAAAAATCCTAAAGGTGGGTTAAACGCTAAAGGTAGAGCCAGTTACAATAGACAGACAGGGGGAAAATTAAAAGCCCCTGTTAAGTCTGGAGATAATCCTAGAAGGGCTAGTTTTCTTGCTAGGATGGGTAATATGCCCGGCCCTGAAAAGAAAGATGGTAAGCCTACACGTTTATTGCTATCCTTAAGAGCATGGGGTGCTAGTTCAAAAGCAGATGCAAAAAAGAAGGCAAAAGCTATCAGTGCTAGAAACAAAGCAAAAAAGAAGAGGAAGAAATGAACAAGAAAGTAAAAGCTCCACAAGGTTATCATTGGATGAAAGCTGGTGCTGGTTATAAATTAATGAAGAATCCTAGAGGCGGTTACAAAGCTCACAAAGGCTCTAGCTTAATGGCAAGTTTTAAAGTGCAAATGGTGCACAGTAACGCAAAGAAAAAAGGAAAGTAACATGAAACATAGTAAAGCAGGATACGGTGGTAAAAAGTCTATGAAGAAAAAGAAAAAGAAGATGGTAAAGAAAAAGAAGAAATAATGGCTAAGACAGTTAGTTGGATGTGGGGTGGTAAGAAACATTATGGAACCTTGATAAGAGAGACAAAAACCCATAAGTTTGCTAGAACAAAAAACGGTAAAGTTAAGAAGATTAAGAAGTAGTGGCTAGAAAGAAAAAAGACCCGAAGGTTGGCACGGGTAAAAAGCCAAAGGGAAGTGGACGTAGGTTATACACAGATGAAAACCCAAAAGATACAGTAAGAATTAAATATGCAACCCCTGCTGATGCCAGAGCAACGGTTGCAAAGGTAAAAAGAATTAGAAAGCCTTTTGCTCGTAAGATACAGATACTAACGGTTGGAGAGCAAAGGTCAAAGGTAGCGGGAAAGAGAACACAGGTACAGATTTTTAAAAAGGGTAAAGAGGCGATTAGAAGGGCAAATAAAAAGAAAAAGTAGTATGGCTAGGAAGTTTAAAAAAGTACCAAAGACAAAACGAGGCGTACCTAAAAAATATGTTAAAGGCTCTAAGAATAAAAAGAAAACACAGGATGAGATATTAAGAACACGTAAGATGTACAGAGAAGGTGCATTGACACCTGCAATGATGGATATGATATCGAAACAAAGGAGTAAGAGTGGCAAGAAAACCAGCAAAAAGAAAACCAGCAAAAAAAAAGGCAGGAGGAAGTAAAGCCGCAGTTCTTGCTAAGTATTCCAAAAGCTCTGGAATATCAAAAGGAACTCTGTCTAAGGTTTACTCAAGGGGATTGGGTGCGTTCTACTCCAGTGGTTCTAGGCCCGGAGTCAGTGCTCATCAATGGGCCGCTGGCAGGGTAAGAAGTTTTGCTACAGGTAAAGGTGGGGCTAGAAAAGCAGATGCAGATTTAATACGTGGTGGTAAAAAGAAAACAGCTAAAAAGAAAACAACAGCTAGAAAAAAGAAGAAGTAATACATGGCAACATTTGAAGCACAGGTAGAAGGATTAACAAGTTTAGACATAGATGGTAGCAGTGCACCAACACAGTCAGAACTTTCTCAGTTCTTAACAGATGGTGCTAAAGAAATATTAAATACACTACCAAGATCAAAACAATCTTTGTTTACAACTGCAAACGATTTGAATGGTAGCAGTCAAAGTCTTACTCTTTTGGGTTCTGAGATATTTAGTGTAACCAGAGATGATGGTACAATCAATCAACCTTGCAGAAGAGTACCTGCTGAGTTAAATGGACGTATTAGAGATGCTGATGATATGATGGCGGCTACTGTTACAGACCCTGCTTACTACGTTACAAATAATATTTTAGTTGTTGTTCCTTCACCTACTAACGCTCAGAACGCTCATGTGCATACATTGAATTATCCTACCGTTGCTTTTGGTGATAGTGCGATTGCTAAGTTTCCAGATGATGCTGAATATCTTGTTCCTATTTATGGTGCGATAAAATCTTTACAAAACCTATTGGCAAGTAAGTCTGTTAATTCAGATGTTTTAACAGCCCTAACTGCTATAAACACAGAGTTAGATGAAACTCAAGCTATATGCGATTTAATTAATACTCAGGTAGACGATGCCGTTACACAGCTTGGAGAATCTGCAACTCAAGTAGATGCTGATGTAGATACTGCATTAACAGCTATTAACACTGCGGCTGATAAGATAAATGCGGCTGTGGCTTTGGCTAACTCAGAATTTGATTTAGCAGTAATTTCAGCTAACTCCTCTAATGAAGATACGGAATTAGCGGCCAGTCACGTTCAGGTAGGAAATGGTTTCTTGTCTGAGGCTAATGCATCCGCAAATGAAGCACAGGCTTTTGCTGGAGAAGTAAACGCTAGAATTTCTCAAGTAAGTGGCTATGGTCAAGTAGTAAGCGGGTTGTTAAATGCCGCTCAAGGTTACTCTAATGAGATACAAGCAAAAATTAATATTGCTCAGGCCTACGGAAATGAAGTACAGGCAAGATTAGCGGCTGATGCAAGTGAGTATGGTAAGTATGAGAAACAACAAGCTAAATTACAGGCAGATTATGATAAAGGAATACAGGCGTTAAAATAATGGCAATACATTCTTTAACAGTAAAACAAATTATCAGTAGGGTTAGACAGGTTTTTCCTGATGCACCAGAAACATATATTATATCTTTAATTAACGATGCGTTAAATGAACTTGGTCAATACTCTCAAAAGTCAATGTCTGCAAAAGTTAACATCGAAGCTAATCAAACATTTTATGATTTGTCAGATAGTGCTGTAGATTCTTCTAATAAAGCAATGGGGATAAACAAGGTATATAGAGTAGATATAATGGATAATGAAGGTGACTACATAAGGATTCCAAGGGTGTTGGATGGTGAGCCACTTATGTTTGATATTACTTCAGAGTCTGCAATAGAGGAGCCTTCATAATGGCTAGTAATATAAAACATCCAGAAGATAAGGTATTGTACTTTATCAGAGGAGATCATTTAGGATTAATTACAACATTTTCTTCAACAGGTGAATCAAGAACAGATAGAAAAGCTTTTCAAGCGTTTGACCACTCGGTTACAAACGGACTACTCATACATTATTATGGAAACCCTAATAAGGTTACAGCAATCACGGATACTCCAGATGTTGATAACTTATACCATTCTGCGATTGTGGATTATGTAAAGAAGTGTTTGTACATGGATCGTGCAGGAAAAACATCCGATGGTAACAGGGCACAGATGGCAATGAACCTGATGATGAGACATGAAAGAAAATTTGATATGGCCATTAAGAAATATGGCACAAAGAAAAGAAGTAAGACTGGAGGAACCAGAGCAGTCGTTCCAGCTAGTTTTACATAAGATTATTGATTGATTATTTGTCTTGATCTAGGTTAAGTTTCACGACATATAATTTAACTATATGAATGCTTTAAAGCGGTGGTGGTGGAAATATAGGATAGATTATGTCAGACATAAATAAATTTACTACAAAAGAAGTGCTAAACAAGGTACTTCTAGATTCTTCAGGCAATTCCGTAGCCGCAAATTCTCACACATCTCAAGAAGCACTAAACGCTGTACTTGATACTTCTAACAACAGGCTTAATGTATCTCTTGGTGGTAGCAATACTATTTCAGGTGACGTTACGATTACAGGCGATTTAACTGTACAGGGTGGAGGTAGTCAGGCTTTTGATGAAATAGTACAAGGGACTTTTCAAATTGATGCTTCTGCTAATACTAGTAATTCAGCAGTTTTAAAGCTAGAAGCTGCTAGACCAAGTTCTGGTCAAGACTCTGCTGAAATAAGATTTTATAATCAAGGTGGAAGTGACCATGATTATGCTCGAATTGTAGGTGTAAGAGGTGGGGCTAATGAATCTGGTTCCTTGCAATTTAGAACAAGTGAAGCTAGTACGGAAGTTACTGGAATGACGATTTCTTCAACTGGGAATATTGGTATTGGAACAAATTCTGTTATTAACTCTACCATAGGAAGCACATCTGCAAGATTTTTAGATGTTGATGGTGGTTCATTTATGGCAATTACAACATTGGCAAGGTCAACAACAGGCAATAACAATAATTTAGGAAGTTTACAATTTGTTAATAAAGACAATACTGATTCAGCCAGTAATGATGCTGATGGTGAATTAGTTTCATATATTACATCTACAGTTGCAACTAGCGACTCAAATGATGCCCATGATTCTGGTGCAAATTTATTATTTTACACAAAGCCAGAAACTGGAACAATAGCTGAACGCATGAGAATTAAATCTGGCGGAGATGTAAGTTTTACAGGGTGGGTTGAAGGCAATGACAATAATGCTTTATTTAGTAACTCAAGCACCGGATTATTACTACAAGCACCTACAACTACTGAAAAAATATTTTTTAGAGATTTTAATGGTACTGCTGGAATGACTTATGATGCTTCTAATAAACGATTGGGTATTGGTTGCGATCATCCCAGCGTTCCTTTGGAAGTTGAATTAAGTGGAGATACAGGAACTTATTTTGAAGGTGGTGGAAGTGGAAATGATGCTTCTGATTTAAGGCATCTTACAATGACAGCATCAACGACATCAAGTGCTGGTGACACACATACACTTAATGCAGAAAGTGGTAGTGGAGTATTAAAGTTTGCTACTTCTGGAAGTGATAGAATGATTGTTAATTCTACAGGCGTTGGTATAGGCATATCACCATCAGTGCCTCTCCACATTTCAAAAGCTACAGATGGGGGATTAACTGAAATATTTATTAATAATTCGGCTGGTGGTGGTTCTACAGATGAGACAGTAGGAATTAGATTTACACATAACGGAGCAACTGCTGGTGGAATATTAGCTGGAAGAACAGAGGATTTTAGTAATTCTGCTAATAGGTCTGGTCATTTAATATTTAAAACAAATAATAATGATTCTTATGCTGAACGTATGAGAATTACATCCGCTGGTAATGTGAATATTGGAACTACTGATTCAGCCGCTTCAAGTGGAGCAGAAAACTTAATTGTTGGTTCTGGAAGTGGTAGCGAAGGAATGACTATTTATTCTGGGGCAGATAATTTTGGTGCAATTCATTTTTCAGATGCAACAAGTGGCGATGGTCAGTATAAAGGTATTATCAGATATGGTCATGGTGGAAGTGGTGAGCAAATGGAAGTATTTGCTAATGCAAGTAAAAAAATGGTTATCGATGCCAACTCCAGAATCTCACTAAGTAATAATGATAGTGGTGGTACAGGGGGACAAAACAGTACAAGTTCCAATACTATTTTGGGTTATAAAGCTGGAAATGCCGTGGCAAGTGGGACTATAAACAATACTTTTATAGGACACAATGCTGGTTTATCAGCAAATGATGCGGTAGCTAATGTTGTAGTAGGAACAAACTCAGCAGATGCCCTTACTACAGGCGATCATAATGTAACTTTAGGATACTTCGCTCTTTCTGCTTCTACTGATGTAGATAGTGTTGTTGCCATAGGTAGTGGAGCAATGGAAAGCGGAAATGTAACTTCTGATGCAGATGGTAGCGTAGCTATAGGGAGAAATTCGCTTTTAGCATTGATTTCGGGTAAAAAAAATACAGCAATAGGTTTTGAATCATTAAAAACAAATGTTGATGGAGATGAAAACACAGCAGTTGGGTATCAAGCTTTAGGAACTTTTGAGGCAAGTTCTGATGGACATGGGAAAAATACTGCTGTAGGAAGTTCCGCTGGTGTAAATTTAACTACGGGTCAAAATAATACTTTAATGGGTGCTGGATCTGGAGTACACGAAGTAGCTCTTAACACAGGAAGTGAAAATACTTTAATAGGTTCTTTGACTGATGTTTCTACTGGAGGAGCATCTAATCAAACAGTAATAGGTTATAATGCATCAGGACAAGCAGATAATTCAGTAACACTTGGTAATGCAGATGTAACTGCTGTTTATATGGCACAAGATGCTAACTCAGACAACTCTACAAATGCTGAAGGTGCGACAGTTTACGCTAAAGCCTTACACCTTAAACAGTTATCTGCTCATGATTCTGGGGGGATAGATACTCCATTAATATTACACAGTCATTTTAATACATCTCCGAGTGGTGGTCAAGGAACTGGTTTACTTGTTAGAATGAGTCAAGACGATACTAATGCAAATAAAGATGTTGCAAAAATTGGATATGTTAGTAGAAATGGAACTCTTGCTACAAATTTTGGTGGAGATTTATCATTTAGTGTTGTAGGCGGTGGCACATTAACAGAACTGATGACTTTAAGTGGTGATAGTGAAGTTAATAGGGTTGTTTTACCTCAAGGTAGGTTACAATTCCCAGCAACTCAAAATTCAGATGCAGATGCAAATACTCTGGATGACTACGAAGAAGGCGAATATGCACCTGTATTGACTTGTGCAAGTTCTGGCACTTTTGGATTAGATAGTGGTTCTAATGCTTTTGTATATACTAAAATTGGTAGGCAAGTTCATGTTCAAGGTGAAGTACAAGTAACAAGTGAAGCGAGTTCCCCAAGCGGAGAATTAAGACTAACTTTACCTTTTACAACTGCTGTTACTCAAACAACAGACTCTTCCGATATAGCGATAGGACATTTGCAATTAAATGCTTCAGGAACTTCTCTTGCTGGACAGTTATATTGCCGAACTCAAGGTGGTTTAAATTATATGACTTTTAGAATGAGAAATGACGATTGCACAGAAACAGTTTTAGACCATAGTTCTGTAGATACAAACTTTTACATAACTATTAATTTAACATACAATGCTTAATTGGATAATTAAGTGGAACAAATAAGGAGTTAAGATGGCAATTAGTAAAGTTTTAACAGATGATTATGAAGTAAGAGGCGAACACAAGCATATCAATGTTCGTACTAAAACATCCATTATGGAAGATGGTGTAGAACTTTCTTACAAGTATCATAGAAAAGTATTAACACCAGATATGGATGTATCTGGAGAGTCAGCAGAAGTACAAGCTTTGGCTAATGCTTTGTGGACAGACGATATAAAAAAAGCATGGGCAGATAAACAAGCTGAAGAAGTTTAACAAACAAGGAGTCAAAATGGCTAAAAAACAAAAAGAACAGCCAGTCTTGACCTTAGATGATAAAGAATATATCATTAAGGATATGACTGATGAGCAAAAAGTAATGGTAAATCATCTTAATGATATACAAAACAAGCAAAGAACAAATCAATTCGTAGCTGAACAATTAGCAGTTGGGCACAATGCATTTGTCAATATGCTTAAAGAGTCTTTATCTAAAGAAGAGGAATCAGAGGACAAGTAAATGCTGATAAGGAAAAGTTCTAAGGGTCACGACCTAAAATTGTATAGAAATACAACTCCCGGTGCGACTCGTACAAAGAAATATCCAGACGGTACAACAGAGACCCTTACTTATCCTTCTAGGTATAATTACTTTTTAGTTTACAATGGAGAAGTCATAAAGAGAAGCAATAGTTGGGATACAATAGAAGAAGCTTATGTTGATAAATGCGATGATGAACACGGTGGTGGTAGTGGAAGAATGATAATAGGCAAGCATGAGCTTGTAAATAACGTGATACAGAACAAATGAAAAACCCTTTAGCGACACTGGTATCATGGCAATATAACACTGGACAGTTAGATGGCTGGACAGCATATCATTTAGCGGCTGGTGCTTTTTTATGTAAAATATTCCAATGGTTGAGCTGGTCAGATTTTTGGTGTGTAATGGGTGTGTTTATTATAGGCGTTCTGTGGGAGGTATTTGAATGGGTTATTGAAGGCGATGAGGAAACATACGGAACTAAAAAAGCGTGGGCATATAACACTATGGCTGATATAATTGTAGAAACTGGTATAGCTTGGTGGATGGTGCTATGAACAAAACAATTAAAACATTAAAGAACGGAGATTTTGAAGTTGTACATACGAGTTATAACATTCCTGTTAAGTATGTTTCTAATTCACAGTTGCACAAATCAAGGGTGGGTAGTAGCAAACATACCAATAGGAGAAGAGGAAAGGTTTACAAATACAGTGTTTATAGAGATTGTAGATGCTGACTCTATTACACATTTGTTCTATGGTCGTTTGTCTGATTATACTAATTGGTGCTATCTACATAATGATTGGGAAAAAGTCGAGGTAAAGTGAGTGCGAAGCCAGATACCGCTAGAAGTTATAGGACTACTATTCTTGACGATAACGCCATTGTTAGTATTAACCTTAAATGGTTGGGTCAGATTGCAGTCCTTATCGGAATGTTGGTCTATGGTTACTGGCAGATTGAAAGCCGTATTAGAAAGCTGGAAGATAAAGTTACTTATGCAGACGAACAAATTGGGAGCTTACTTGATAAGCACATCGTGGAAGAACGGGTTAAGAGAGAAGAGCTTGAACAGAAAGTAGCTTTCTACGAAAAAGAGTTTAACATCAACCCATTAAGTTGGGGTAAGAGAAAGAAGAAGTAATGGATTTTTTAGCAATATACGGTGAAGCAGGAATGATAGGAGTGGTTGGTGCTATGTTCGTATATTTGGTTGTGTCCTTATCAAATAAAAGTGCAAGACAGCAGGAGCAGTTGGAAAGTTTAAAAGTAGAGAATAAAGGTCAATCCGAAACATTAGAAAACATGGAAGGAATGATTATAAAGTTAATTAACAGATGGAATCAATCAGACGATAAACTAGATCGCAAGTTTGATGCCCTAACAAAAGAGATAAATGATCTAGACAATCAAGTTTCTAGAATTGATGGGTCTCTTAGTAGGATAAATGGTAAGCACTAATGGATAGTTTAAAGGTAACAGGATTAAGCACAAGTTTAGGCGTTGTATACTGGACAGATTTATTATCTGGTGTTCTTATGTGTATAATGTTTGTAGTGCAAATTTATTATTTATATTTAAAAACCAAGAAAATAAAGGAAGATTAAATGGATATTAAGTCAATGTTAGTAAAGCTTGCTGAGGAGCAAGCAGACAAGATGCAGGAAGAAGCATTAAAGCATTTAGCATCGGATGAGTTCACAAAAAATTTAGCTACAAAAATTAACGAAAAGGTAAATATACCTTGGATCAACGAAGAAAAAGAGCAGGAGCTTTTTGAAAAGTTGGTTGATGTAATGACAGATATGCTAGAAGGTGTATTTAAAGGTAAGTAATGCCTAAACAGATATATAAAATAAATGACTGGTCTGGTGGTATGAATAACCGTAAAGACCCTAGAGACTTGCCAGACAGACAATATCCATTTATTAAAAACATGTCTATTGATGCATTAGGAAAAATAAAAACTGCTGGTGGGTTATATAATCACATCGAAGACTCCGATGGTTCTACAAACTTAACTCAATATATTCCATCTGCAAATAGCACAGTTTTAGGTGGCTTCGGTTTGTTTTACTTTGAATCAGATCATAGTAAAGATGCAGATCAAACTATAACGGAAACCAAAAGCGGTACAGCATTGACTATTGGTACAAGTGACGGTAACATAGCTTTTGTTCAGGTGTCTACAAATCCAGACGGGAATACCCAAGCACCGGAGCAAGGAAGTGGCCTGTAAATGCCAATACCTTCAACTTCATATTTAAAGCTAATAGGTGGTGCAACTTCTACCATAAGTACTATATTTACCAGTAGCTTAATTAAGGTTGGTGATCTAGTAAAGATTACAGGTACGGAAGAAAACAATGGTATTTTTCTAGTTGCTCAGGTTGTAGATAACTTAAATAGCGGTTCTGGCTTAGGTAGTACATTTACAGATAATACGAGATCTACCGCATTACCTACTCCAACAACAACAATTATAATGGATGGGGCTAATACGAACATAACTGCTGGCTTGTCTGTAAGTGGAACTCACATAAAAGCTGGAACAGTTGTTGCTTCCGTGACTCAAACAAGTGATCCTGCTACTTTTGAAATATCAGAGGCAACATTATCAAATGTTTCTGGGGGAACAACCTTAACCTTTGGCGATAGAGATGTATACTATGTATTAAAAGGAACTGGCATTACAAATGAAGACGATACTGGTGCTAATCCTACCATACGAGTTATTCGATCTACTGGCGATAAAATGTGTGCGTTGGGAAAAAGAGGAACAAGTGCAAATGCGGCTGGTGTAGATGTTTGGTCTAATAATGCCACTACAGATTATACGCAAACGGGTAATGGTTGGACTAACAGAAAGATAAACCCAACGCTAGCAGGTATAAATGGTGCTAAATATATATATCATTTTGTGGATGAGGTTCTACGAGTATGTGATACGGAAACTACTAACACAAGCATCATAAAATGGTTTGGATATATACAAAGAAATCAATTCAATCACAATTTAGGTTTGACTTTTGCAGAGTGGCAAGAGCACTCTAGCGTTTTAAGATCGCCAGAAACAAATAGTGCTAACCTTACAATAGCATTTGGTCACACAACCCATGCGGCTAATACAGCAGGTGCATATTTTAATCAACCAACAGATAGTAGTGACACTTTTGCTAGGGGGGTTGCAAGAAAACTAAGAGATGCAAGCCATACAGCTCTTGTTTTAAATGGTCAAGTTACCACTGGTACTGGATTTGTTTTTGATGATGGTGCTGGCACAAATGTTTTAGATCAAAACTTTGCAGGTGAAGTAATTACTATTGGAGCAGACTATGATGCTAGACCATCAGAAGTATTGTTTTGCACAAAGCCTGCGGCTGGGTTAGCGGCTAATGTTCAATACGAAAGAAATTATGGAGGAATCGGTCAAATTACTCACAATGACGATTCACAACACATACTTAGAAGAGGGATAGGTTTTAATATTGGTGTTAGCGATGGTACAGCGGATGGTGATTGGGAGGGGTTGACGTATGAATTTTATCAAAGTTTTTTATATGATGGCAATCAAGAGTCTGTTCCGGTTAGAATGGGGGACGGTGCGGCTACTATAGCGGCATTTACTCATTCACAAACAGCAGGTAAGTCTATGAGAGTTTCTGTGTATGCTGACGTTGCATATCCCGGTAGAATATCTGGTGGAAGGATATACATCAGAGAAGCCAATACGGATAATGAGTTAGCTTTGCTTGCAGATATAGATATTGTAAAGGGCGTACGAACCACTATAGATGGAGATCATGTAGCTTGGACAGAAAATGCTACTGCTGTTGACAAAGGTTTTTGTGTGGTTGCAGATGCCGCAGGAAATGCAAGTAAGCCAAACTTAGATACTTACACAACAATAAATGGATTTTCACCAGACGTAAAATATGTATCATTAGGTGGTGCAGGTGAATCGTATCAAGCTTCTATTGTAGAAAATCGAAGAACATTTATAGGGAACGTAAGAGTTATTGGTGCTTCTGGGGAGCTAGAAACTTTTGGTGACAGGATTATGTATAGTGAAATCAATAAGTTTGACACGATACTGCCACATAATTTTATAGACGTTTCTAAGGGCGACTATGGGGTATACACAGCCTTACAAGCTTATGCTGATAGGTTGGTAGCCTTTAAGCATAATCTCGTTCATATCATCAATATAGCAAGCCCTAGCCCAGCAGGTTGGTATTTAGAAGAAACAATAAAATACTCTGGTGTAAATAAAAATTTTAGCGTAACAAAAACAAAGTATGGCATAGCTTGGGTTGCGGAAGATGGGTGTTACATATATGACGGTGAGAAAGTTACAAACCTTATTAAAGATAAGTTAGCGGTTAGCAAAGCTTCTTTTCTTGGCACAGGTGCAGATAAAACATGGAACGCATGGTATCGTGGCACGGCAAATGTAAAAGACCCTATGATTGGTTACGATAGCATTAGTAACTCATTGATTATTATGAGAAGTCCTAATGACTCTTCTGATAATTCAGATGAAGGTTGGATATACGATTTTGATTCAGATGGTTGGGTATTTCACGATCTTATCTTTACAGATAGTCATCTATTTAGCAACTTTTCTACAGATTGGAACAATAATTTAATTGTAGCCACTAACAACAATGCATCACACACTACCACTACCTTTAAAAAGTTTTTGCCTATTAGTCTCGCAAATGCACATCAAGTATTTATTACAAGAGATATAGATTTTGGTGAGCCCGGTATTATTAAAAAAGTATACAAAGTTATTGTTACTTACAAATCTAATGGCTCTGTAACAACTCCTTTTAAATATGCTATTGATGGTAAGCAAAATTTTTCTACTGGTGGCGGTGGTACATTTACAGGTAATTTAGCAGATACCAGTGGTGCATGGGACGTGGTAACATTAACTCCAGCTTCTACTATAGAATGTCAAAGCCTACAGATACAGTTTGCGGCTACTACATCTGGAGTATATGAGTTTAATGATATTAGTGTTGAATATAGATATATTAGAAATAAAAACGTTACCTAATGGATAGAGAAACCAGAAGAATCCAGAACACAAAACAAGCCTCTGTAGAATTTCAAGGTAAGCCATCTTTAAATGGCATGGTAGAAGGGCAGATTGCTATTGAGAAAAAATCAAATAGCCAGTTAGCAATATACAGAAAAAAGTTTGGACAGTTATGGAAATCGTACATGTCCAATAACGGTGATCAGTATGTAGATAGAATACTTAATGCTAACACTTTAAAGTATTCACATAAATTTATAGATTATCGAACATTTATTCACAATTTTCCTGATAACATAGGAACAGATGTTACGTTTTTGCCTTGGCAGGGCACTGGAGAGCAAGCTAACATGGATAATGCTACAAGTGCCTTTCTAACTCCTTACAATATGACTTGTCAAAAAATATTGTTTAGGCCAGAATCTTTAGCAGGAACAACAACAGCAGATATTGTATTTACAATACACAGACAAGATGATGGAGACACAAATACAGATACGGTTGCTAGGTTTACATATCAGCCTGAGCTTGTTAGCAATACTTTACTAACTATAAATGAATCTGACTTCAACAATTCTCCAAAAATAGAGGCTGGAGCTAAAGTTGGTATAAGCATTGCGGCTAACTCTGATCCTGCTGGTGGTACTATAGACTATTATATTACATCTGTTTGGCGAGTAGAGGTGGAAATATGATAAAAACTTTATTAAATTCAAAGGAATTATACCATGATTGAACATTCCTCAAAATCAAAAGGTTACTTACCTATGAAATCAGGCCCTAATATGATGGGATTTGATATGGGTAAATCTGGTAGCTTAATGGAGATGATGCAGACTGGTGGGCAACCTAGTCGTGGTGCGGCTATGCTTGCTCGCTCTAGGCAAAGACAAAGCGACATTAAAAAGCTAGAAGATCAACAAAGAGCAGAAGCTAAGAGACAAAAGCGTGGTGGTTTGTTTGGTAGCATTGGTGGCATAGGTGGAGGTTTACTTGGTTCAGCTTTGTTAGGAGCTCTTGGGGCAAGCACTGGTGGTTTAGGTTTGGCTTTAGCCGCTGGTCTTGGAACCGCTTTAGGTAGGAGAGCAGGTGAAGGTATTGGTGCAGGTAAAACAGTAGAGGCTGATAAAACAGGAACTGTTTATGGTCAAAGTTCTTTTGATAAATTAACTCAGGCTAGTAGAGATTATACTAGAGGTATGGGTGAAAGAGCAATAGTATCCGGTTTAAAGGCAGGTCTTACAGCGGGGCTTACTCCCGGTGGTGGCATATATGGAAAGGCAAAAAGTTTTGGAATAAGGAACATGCCAAGACAGGCATTTCAAAGAGTTGCTCCTGTTGCAACCGATGTTCAAAATATAGTATCTACGCCTATGTCTGCTGACTTACCTAGTGCTATATCGGGAACAGAAGAAGCTTACTTACAAAGTTTATCTGCAATGGATGCTTCTAACGTAGATAGCTTGTCTGGTTTAATTGGCGGGGCTCAGGATTCTGCTCAGGCTTTTGCTAATAGGCCCCAAGGATTAGAGTTTTTAGGTGACTCTGCAATGGGTGTGCCATTAGAGCCTATAACATTTGCAGGGAGTTCTGGTGTAGATGCTTCAGATACTAATCTTTTAGGATTGCTTTATAGAAGTCAACAAAGCCCCTCTGAGTCTGGCGTTGGTTATAATAGAGGTGCTTTGTTAAATGAATTACTCTCTGCATCGCCATATCGAACTAATGTAGTTGCAGGTATGGAAGATGGTGGTCTTATTGAATATCAGTACGGTGGAGGGGTAAGCGGAATACAGGAAATTTTAAATGAAGCTGGTATGCAAGCTAGTCCAGAACAGTTAGCTTTATTTGAGCAATTTGATCCTACCTCACTTAATACTTTAGCTCAAAGCTTGCAAGGTAGTTTGCTTTCTGGGACTCAACAGGCACAACAGCAACAAGCTGGTATGGGATTTGCTGGTTCTGGTGCAGTACAGCAGGCACAGGCACAACAAAGGGAAAGTGCTATGGGTCAACTTACATCGGCACAAGAACAAGCGGCTAGAGATTTTGAATCCCAAACATTGGGACAGGCGGCTAGAATGATAGAGGGCGAGGCAGAGTTTGATACCTTTACAGCTCCACCACCTACAGTAGCCAGCCTACCAACATCAGATCAAGGCCCTGTTACTTTTAATGGTACTCAATATAGATGGGATGAGGCATCTGGTCAATACATAACTGCCAGTCAAGTTCTTTCTGGTGGGGGCATGGGCGGTGGTATTTCTGGTGGAGGTGGATAATGCCCGGACACACTAGGAGTATATACAGTAGACAGCAAAGGTTAGGCCCTACTAGGTTTGACAATCCCCTTGCAGACTTTTTAGATAGACTGCCAGATTATTTTAACGATTATCAAAGAAATCAATTAGCCCTTGAAAGACAGCAACTAGCAGAAAAAAGATATGACGATCAGCAAAAACAGCAAGAGTTTAGAAATGAGTTAAACCTTGCTAATCTGTTAACAGGTGCTGATCAAGCTAAGTTTTTAGAAAGCTCTTCAGACCCAAGGTTGCAAAGAATAGGTGTAGAAAATAGAAAAAGCGAAGAGTCTTTTCAATCTATACTTAACCCTGATGATATGTCTGAAGATGATGTTAGTAGAATGTCATACTTTGAGAGTGTTTTAAAAGACCCTAACGTTAGAGGAAACCCTGCTAGAGAGAAGCAAGTTAAGTCAATGATGGAAAACATTAGAAATAAATCTATAGTATCTAGCATTGATAAAATTATTAGCACCGATCCAACAAATAATAGTTACAAACTAATCAGGCAAAAAGCTTTAATTGATGCACCCGGAGCCTATGAGGATATTTTAAAACTTGAAGGTAAAAAACTTACAAGGGGAGATCGGAAAACGGCACGGGGAAGAGATAATGTTTTAAGGTATATAGATGATGGTGAGCCTGTATTTAAAGGATTAGAAGAGAAAGCAACTCCAAGTGCAAGATTAGAAGCCTTACAAGAGGAAATTAAAGAGATTAGAAGAAGTTTAAGAGGAAGAGAAGGTGAGACTTCAGATACAGCTAGTGAATTGCGTAGAAGGCAAAAAAAGATACGAGATGAAATCGATAGGCTTAGTGGTATTATACCAGATCAAGGTAATTTTTTAAATTTAGATACTATGCAATCCGGTAATGTTGGTGCTTTAAATTTTAACACCGTACAGCCTGAGTCCACAGGAACTAGATTTGATATTAAACTTGATTTCTAATGGCACTAGAGTCCCTCCAGAAATTATATAATGGTGTAACTTCACAGAGAATAGATATTGGTGACTTTGACACCTTTAAAACTAAGATGCAGAACCCTGAATCTAGACGTAGTTTCTACGATCAGGTCTCTGGCTTAGGAATAGACATAGGTGATTACGAATCATTTGAATTAAAAGTATCTTCTCCTGCTCCAGCTATAAGCGTTAGCGAGTTGTTTGTTGATCCAGACCAGCCTAAACAACAACAACAACCTCAAGAGTCTAATTTAGATAGGATTATTCGTTCATTAGAAGAAGGTAAGAACAACCCTCAATATATAATGAAAACCGCATCACAACCAGATGCTGTAGATAGATTAACTAAATCAGTAAGCCCACTTCCAAAATTTGTTATGGGCATACCTACATCAGAAATACCTATTGAACAACCCAAAGAAGAAAGAAGAATATTTACTCCTACAGATAAAGACGTTGCAAGGTTTTTAAACAAAAGAATGATACAGGAAGGGATTGTAAAAGAAAAAAGAAAAGGTCTAAGTGAACGTGATGCCTACAGAAAGGTTGTCTCCAGTGCAGGTGGCACACCGCCTAGCGTTGTTGATTTAGCTATGGAAAAGTCTATTACTGGTGCTGTTTTTAGAATAGCTAATTTAGATCAAACTGTTTCTACGGAGGATTATCCTGCTAATAAGATTGAAGAACTTGTCTCTGGTGCTGTTGCTATGGTTATGCCAGTGGATGCTTTTTTATTTGGTATAGGTGGTAAAGCCGGTCAAAGCGTTTCTAAACTTAAAAAAGTCGGCAAGTTTGGTGACGAAGCCGCACGATTAGTTTCTAAAAAAACAGGTATACCTCTTGCTGAAACTAGGGTATTTGCTAAGGAGGCAGTTGCTAGGATTACAGGTGGTGCTGGTGGTTTTGGTGCTTTTGATGCTGGTAGAAATATAGTAGATCAAATTGAAGCTACTGGAGAGGTTGATATAATTGAGGCTTTAGAAGCTACCATGAAGGGTTTTGTTATAGGCGGGAGTGTTGGTTCTTTGGGTCTTGTTGGTTCTAAAGCAGGTAATTTAGTTGGTAGCAAAACCGCTAAAGCTGGTGAGTTTGCTGGAGAAGTTTTTGGACTAGGCACAGTTCCTCCTTTGCTAGACCCAGAACAAGAAATCACTGCTGAAGGTTACTTAGATGCGGCCGCTACTATAGTTGGTTTAAAGTTTTTAAAACAGTTTTCCGCTAAAGATCAAAGAAGAATTACAGAGACTCTTGGTGAAGAGTTGCAAAGGCAGACAGAGACATCTGGTAGGCCAATGCCTGAAGTTGCAAATAAAATTTCAAATAGGTTGAGCACTGCAATAGAACTTGCAATAGAAAATAAATACCCAGAAAAATCTAGAAGCACTATGCTTGATAAAGGTATAGAGTTTGATTTATCTGTAAAGAGGACTGAAAAGCCGTTAAGTGAAGACCCTTCAAGACCTTTAAAAATTACAGATGTATTAGTATCTGAAAAAATTACGGGTTTAACAGGTGTAAAAGAACCCGGATCAATAGAATTTACACCTAGAAATCAGACTAGATCAGAGAGAATTCAAATAGAATCAGATATTAGAAGACTGGCATCTGATATGAAAACTCTTGAAAAAAATGGTGGTCAGCAAAAAGTGTTAGATGACATGCAAAACAGTATTGATTCTAAGATTGCAAAGTTAAATGAGATTGCTTTTGAAAGAACAGATATTGAAAATTTATTTACGCCACCAAAGCCACTAACGCAAACACAAAGAAAGGTTGTTTCTACTGAGCAAGTAGCAAGGGAAATTGTCGAAAGAAGAGCTCAGTTTCAACAAAGAGTAGAGGGTTTAGAGTCGCAATTGGCTAGTAGAGATAGAGCAGAACAAAAAAGATTAGACACATATTTAAAAGAAAAAGAAATATACAATAGACCTTTTGAGCCCAATCCTTTCTTAGAGGTTCCTTTGCACCCAGCAGATGCAGGAAGAAGAGCAATAGAAGCAATAAAGAAACCTAAGTTAACTGTTCAGCAACTACCTGCAAAAGATAAATTAAAAGGGTATCAGATACAAAAAGAATTTACTGACCTTGATTTAACAGTTAAGGCAAATCAACAGGCATTGCAAAATCCTAACTTGACTCCTATACAAAAACAAAATCTTGAACGCTCTGGTCAAAAAGCTAAAGAACTTTTAAATGACGTAAAAGAGAGAGCTGAAGTTGAAGGTGTTGAATTGCAAATGTTTATGGGTATACCAACACCATCTATATTAAAAAGCTTATTTGGGTCTAGCAAAAAAAGACCAAGGACTCTAAGGGAGGCCGAGGTGGACAGGTTGTACAATCAAGCAATAGAAAGATTGGATAAGAAAATAGTAAATGAAGGAGTTAAGGTAGAGCCAAAAGAGCCTGTTCCTGTAGAGCCAATAACACCTCAAGGTTTCGGAAGAAAACTTTACAATGTTTTCTTTTCAGATATGGTTGAGAGAACTGCTAACGTAGGAACACCAACATCTATACAGGCCGCAGAGTCTGGGAGAAGAGCAATAGATATAACAAAAGAAACTTACGGAAGACTTGCCCCTGCATTGGATGCTGTTTTAACTGTTAGTGGAAAGTTTCGTGGGCCTGAAGCAAAAGCCGTTAGAGAGCTATCTAAATTTGTGGAAGTTGACGTTGGCGGTGGTAAAGTCTTGATGAATAAAATGCACGCAGGAATAGAGGGGTACCCTGTAAAACTATCTAAAGTAGAAAAAGAAATAACAAGTAAAGTAAAAGACCTTATAGAGCAAAGAGGTTTAATATTTGAGGAAATAGGTTTAATGCAAGAGGGAGCTGACGGTAAGGTTAGGCCATTTAAAGTGCTTGGTAGAAACATTGCACCTAGAATAATGTCTGGTGAATTTTATAGCATTATAGAAAAAGGGCCCGGTTCAACAGAATTTAACATATTAGTTTCTGAGTATGCTAAATCTAGTGGGGCAACTAAAAAACAAATCATGGATTACTTTGAGGATTTTCGTGCTACGTACACAGGAGAAGGTGGGTTGCTATCTGGTGGTGTTCCTTCTACCACGGCAACAAGAACAACTCAAGCCGAACACAGCAGGAAATGGAAACACATTCCTCATGCAATTAGGGTAGGCAAAGATATAGTTCCCATTGTAGAATACAGACCTTTTGAGTATTCAAGAAGACTTGTAGAAACTGGGTCTAGTCGTGTTGGCGTTGCAAAAGTTTTTGGTCAAGAATTAGCAGGGACTAGCACAATAAAAAAGATTAAAGACCAAATAAAATCTGAAGATGGTTCTGTAAACGAATTTCATCAAATGATCAAGTCTTTAAGCGGAGTTCCTATAGAGCCTGCATTGGTCATTGGGACATCAAAAGGTGTAAGAGCTATAAATGCCACATATGATATGCTTAAAACAACCTCTTTGTCTGCTTCTGCAATACCAAATTTAGGTGAATTTTTAGGAAGCACTAGAAGGTTTGCTGGTACACCCGGTTTGGTAAAAGCTTTGTCTGATTTAAAACTAGGATTGCCAATCTCAAAAGCAAAACAATTAGAGGCTTATTTAGATAGCATTGGTGCAATAACAAAAGACGTTGCAAACTTTTCTATTGACCCAAACCGACCGATATCATCTTTTGTTAGGGCTGTAAATGAAGCACAAAGAAGTGCTTTTGTTTATAGATACATGAATCAACTACAGGAGGCCACAGCCGCTGTGGTTGCGTTGAATAAAGTAGAAACCTACAAGCAAGGAAAGGGTAAGAGTGTAGACAAAATATTTTTAAGAGAAATGGGTTTTTCTAGAGAGGATGCTAGGCTTATGGTAAGTGGTGAAGCACCTCAAAGGCTATATGATGCACTAATAAGAAGAGCTCCTGCTCATCTTACAGGTGGTGCTCAAAGAGTTGGTGAGCAATCTAGAGCTGAGTCAAGTAGGATATTTAAAGCAGTGACCGCTTTTGAAACATACGCTCAAATGAAAATAAGATCACTAAACAGAGTTGTTAAAACAAATGCACAAGTTTTGCAAGAGGCAATAGCTGAAAAAAACTACAGCAAGATGGTTGATGTTACAAGGTCTATATATAGTGAACTTTTAGGTACGGTAGTATCTGGTCTAACTGCTCAACTAGCATTGTCTTATTTTTATGGAGGGGAAGACAATGTTGAGATAAAAATTAATGAAGCAAAAAATGATCCTTGGGCTACAACTAAAGATGCGTTTTCATATACTGCTTTTGGTGGTATATATGGACAAATTCTTCAAGCTACAGAAGGTGGTCTTGTTGTAGATAGACTTTATCCAGTTACCGTAGCTAGAGAAACATATCAAGCTGTTACAGGAACAGGTAGGTACACATATGACGAGGGTATGGATCGTGCTATAAAATTTACAGAAAGGTTTGCCCCTGCAAACAAAGCATTTAAAAATGGTTTAGTTGCTATGGGTTTTGGTAGTCCTGAAGCTAAAAAAACTGACAACGCTATTAGTGCTTACTATAGATGGAAAATAGAAAATAAATATGGTGGCAAGTATACCTCAGTTCCAGATGAAGAGATTAAAAAGTTTAGAACAAACATGATAAAAGCATACGAGCTTTTTAGAGAGAAAAAAGGAAACGCTGAAGTCTATCAACAAATTAGAAAAGCTTTATCTGAATCGGGAAAAGATGTTGCAAGTATATCTAGATCATTAAATGGAAAAAGATTACTTACTAAATCTAAGATAGCACCGGGTTCAAGTAACTTAGAATACGAAAGAAGAAAAGACGAGCTGAAAAAAAGGATTGGTCAAAGTGCATATAATAGATTAGTTATACATGACGAGCTGTTAGGATTCATAGCTAGCGATTTTTAATCCTGTGCATAAAGCAAAGTTTCTTCTGCAAATTCTGGAAACCCATGCTTCTCCCAAAACTTAGCTAATCTTTCGTAATATACTTTTGTTGTAATACGTTTCTTTTTTAAATCTTTAATCATTACCATAAACTCAGAAACCAGTTCAGGTTCCATAGGTTTTTCTTCTACTGGAAAGTCATCCATTATATCCATTACTTACTACTCCTTATTTCTATAGAAAAAAGTTCTTCTTTCTTTTTCTTTGTATATGTAGACCTTTGACTCTTTGTCATCTTCAACCAACAGTCTGGAAGTGAAGAAACTTGAGTATCATAACTACCTGCAACACCACAAAATTTTCTAAGTTGGTCATCGTTTTCCTGCTTTTGTGGATTAAAATATGATTTACCGCAAAAACCACAGGTTCTATTGGTTTTACTGCAAATTTCAAACATTGTCTCTAAAAAACCCCCTCTAATCTCACGATTACGGCTGTAAAATAAATTATTGGACATAAGTATCGCCTAAATAAAAACTATTGAATAAGGGGGCCGTAGCCCCCCTATTATTAACAAGACCTAAAATGGCGTTTTTTTCTTGTACTCTTCCTTAAACTGACCAGAAAGATACCTATCTCCCTTATCGGTTTCGTTAATCCAAAGAGAAAAATCTTTCTTCTCTCCGTTTACCATACCGTTGCCAGTGTAGTCAGGCTTTTTATCGCCGTCTTTTTTGTACTTGTTTTTCCACAGCGTAAAGCTGTTTTCTTTTTGTTTGTATTCGGCCATTTCGCCTCCTAGTTATGGGCAAACTAATTCATTACCTTTTTTAGCCAACTGAGAGACTCTACATTGTCATTCTCTTTTTTGTAATTATTAGCCTGCCCTGTTTTGTTATTCAATCTTGTTTCAAGCTCTACCATTCTTTTGTAAGTCGATCCGTTTGGTGAAACTCTACCTTGTTTAATAATTTTCTTATAATACGTAACTAGTCCCCTAGCTCCCATTAATTTATTTGTCTTCATTTGCCATCTCCTTCATTATAGATAATGTGTTGATAAAATATTCATAATCCAAAACAATGTAAGGCTTGCCACGATCTTCACGAATTACTACACCATGTTCTTGTTTCTCTGGCTTCATCCATACTGCTATTTGTTTTCTTCTTTTACATCCAAAGTATTGTCCTTCTATTTCTATGTCTCCCTGTTCATGCTGTGCACCGCCTCGGTCTCTATTGAAAGCTTCGAGCCCTGCTTCTTTCGCCATACGTACTGCTTGTCTCTGTAGCTCTGCACCACGTTGTCTTGCTCTTCTACCACGCCTTACGTTCTTAGGATTCTTCATACTGCTAACCTCATTTTACTGTGCACCTTTTTGTTTCTACAACGAGGACAGCTCATGTAAAGCCTTTTGGAATCTGACCAGTGAGTGTTGTCACATTTATCACACTCATACAAGTACTCTATAACGTAATGACCATTTACATATTTTGTTCTGGTGAGGTCAAACATTTTTTATTACCGATCCCTCTACTGTTAACTCTTCTTCAGATAGTCTATCTAAGATTGCATTGTTTTCTTTGTCTGCCATTTTAGATTCTATCCTCTTCATATCTTTTAATAAGGACTTGTAAGGCTTGATATAACTATGCATATCATTATCTTTAAAACTTAGTATAGCCATGTTTAATGCATTGATATGCAGTGAAACTTCTTCTTTAGAATATTTAATTAAAGCTGTACAAGTATATTTTTTCATAATAGTTCTGCTCCTCTCTTTACTGGTAGGTATGCATTGGTTCTAACAATGCTACCACCATTAATTGTTTTTTGTGTCTTTGTATTTTTAACGTCAAAATCAAACAAAAAGTTTCCATATTTATCTGTTATTTTCCAATACATAATAATCTCATCTGGTATCAAATAAAGAAAGCCAATGAAAGGAACTCTCAAAAGCTGTGATAGTTTTCTACCTTCAAGTATTTTGTCAAAGGTAACAAGCCAAGACCCAAACTCTCTGAGTTTCATAAGACTCATATCTCTACACTTAGACTCGAAAATTCCTGTAAGTTGATTGCCTTGCGAAATCATACCATCTACTTTCGCATCCATATCTTTATCTGTCTCTATAATATTTACATTTGTTAATACGCTTATTCTTTCAAGCATAATTCTTTCGTACTCTAAAGACTTCTGTCCTTTTTTTGTTAGTATATCCATTAGAAGGGTACGGGTGGTTGATCTAATAATTGTATTACTGTGGCTACGGGGTAGTAAACTTCTGTATCTAAGTCGTTTATAAACCTTTTCCTATATACATCTATCAATACCTTAGCCATTTTTATATCGTGAAGATAAAGGAAGGGCAGTTGATTACCCTTCCCATCTTCTTTCCTAAGCTTCATCATGGAGATAAATTTTGCAAAGCCCCAGTTCTTCTTATGTTCGTATAGTGAATCTTCTGTCTTCTTATATCTGAATATACCGTTATCCCTCACAATACTATCAGCATAGTCGGGATGTTCATCCTTGTCTATTTCGTACTCAGGTTTGAATATATCTGCCACATACCTACCAAACTTTACATTTTTAGATATATCCATACTTACAACACTAGCGGTGTACCTTCCCGCAGGGACTGACTTACTGAAATCAAGTGGATCACCGGGGTAAAATGCATCTCCTAAATCCATCTTAGGCCGACTTCATTACCTCTATTTTAGATAGACATGCTTCTAAGTTGTCAATAGTAATGTTACCATTCTTTAACTGATATAGCACCTTGTTCCTGTTCTTAGCACCTAAAGACTCCACCGCTTTTTTTATCTGCTTCTCAACGTATTCCTGATCTGTCTCCTTAATTACCTTACCGTTAAACTTATCCTTTACCTCCTTCACCAGTTCTTCATCTGTCATGGCTTCTTTCTTATCAAGTATTTCTTTAATGCCGTGATAACCATGTATGATAAACTGCACCCATTTCTCCATTGTCTTCATATTGTCAGGTGTAAGTTCTTGTCCTTTCTCAATGAAGGCTACTGCGACACCGTGTCGTATTTTACCTTCTGTTATTTTATCCCAATCGGGTTGTTTGTCGCTCATAGATCGACTCCTTTCTCTTTGTATCCACCACCGCATATTTCATAAAAGTTGCAATACTTAGGGTTGCACTCCCATTTATATACAGGAGCTACACCTAGCTCAATAGGTGGATTACCTGTTTCAAAATTCTTTTTAACGTGATACCAATATTCTTTTGCTTTCTTGATGTATGAGGTTGATATTACTTTTTCTTTCATTCTTGAATTATCTTTGTTGTAATATACTAACGCTAGTTTTTTAAGTTTGTTCCCAGTATGTTCTTCAAACCACCAACCGTATGTACCTAGCTGTATATTATAATTAACAGCAGGATTAGGATCAGGGTTACGACCAAATAAGTTTTTCCATTTCCAAGCGTTGCATGTTTTAATATCATACAGTGCGTTATCTTCAACAATAATAACATCTAAAAACCCACGTACGTTTACATCAGGTAGCTGTATCTCACGCTCTATCATTATCTGAGAGCCATTGATTCTTGCATAATCTTTAAGTGCATTCTGTATATCTTCATGCACTAAGTCTCCAAGTCTAAATAGTCTCATGGTGTCATCATCTACTGGTTTTGGTTGTACGTCTGCAACGTGCTGAAAGTAGTGCTTTCGCACACACATACCTGCCGATGAAGCGTGAAACCATTTTTCTTTTCCTTGATATCGTTTTTTCTGGTGAAGGTCATTGCCTTTCCGCAACCAGTCTTCGTATATCTTTTGAATGTTTAACATAGTTTGTCCTTTGGTATAATGAGGCAGGGCAGGCCCTTTGAGATGTGTAGTTGCGGAGTGGATCGGAAAATTCGTTGGAGCAAAAACCGATCCTGCCTGCCCTGTAATGATTTCATTTAATCTTTTGTCTCCAATGTTTTTTCTTTATCTGAATAGAAGTTAATCTCTATCACAGCACCCTCATCTGTCTTGGCATATATAGTCTTGACGTAGTACTTGCCGTTCCTAATAGCCGATGTCTCAGTAGACAAAGACTTAACGTTATGTACGTTAACTTCTTGATAGTTCCCTAGTGTTGATTGCATTGTCCTCTCCTTTTTTGTTTTCTGCTTCTATCTCATCTCCCCACTTACCTAGTAGCATGTACTCTTTGTCTTCTGTATCGACTACTATATCATAAGCTTTCAAGAGACCGTGTATTTGTGAATGATACAGTTCATTAAAAGGGTCGTTGTCAAACTTCTCCTCGACTCTATTAACCTCTTTAAGTATCCTTCTTTTTATCTTACTTGAAATTGTAAACACTGCTTTGTCCTTTTTGTTGTTCTATTATGTAACGCATCGTTTACTGATTTGTTCCCGTTTTTTATTATATTCTTTTACAATATCTTCTATGTGCTTCATGTAACCAAATTGCTTATGGGTCTTCAAGTGATGGCAGTTCCTACATCTTATCTTACACTTCTGTATTTCTTTCTCTATGGTTTCCCATTTGTATCCAGTTCTCACAAGATGACCAACTCCCTCAGTTGGCCTGAACTTCCCTCTCTTTTTTGATCCCTTAACATGATCGAACTCCAGAAGTCGATGGTCGTTCTCACCACAATCTACACAGCCGTGAATAAAGTACTCCATAAATATTCTTTTATAATTTTCTCTTGTTACACGAGCCTTTCTTTCTTTGACCTGCTGTATCCTGTGTTGCCTATGAGATTCGTACCACGTATCGTTGTGATACTTCTTCTGACAAACCTTACAAGAGTATTGTCTACCATCGGGTTTAGCACGATTGATATAAAACTCCTTACGGGGTTTCTCTTCTTTACATGTGGCACATCTCTTCAACATCTCAAGTTTCGATTCTTTTAATTTAGTTATAATTATTTTCAATTACTACGATTAATATACAAGCTTCCATGCTTTCTTATATGTCTCCCCGACAACCCCACATTGAATCAGTCTTTGGCTGTGTAGGTAGTCTGCTTCTCTGTCTCCTATCTCTCCATCTTGGTAATAGTCTTCAGGTGCGTAGTCTGGAAACATGATGGCATCTATCTGTTCTTTGTTTAACTTTCTGTAATCAATACCAACTTCTGTAAGTGATTCTATTGTATGCTTATCTAGTTTCATTAGTTTCTCCTTTTTGCTTTTGGCTTCCACTTCCTAAGCCATTTTTTAATATCACGAATTTCATTACGACACTCTTTTTTAATCTCTTCATCTCCCTCTTTTAAGGCATCGTTTCTTGCATGGCCATACTCATAGTAAGTAGCTAAAACATATTCAGCATCATCTATTAATTGTTTTGGTGTTGACTTTTCGTAATCGTAATAATCAAAGTCATTGCTTTCCATTACGCATATGCAAGCGTATTCTAATTCCCCTATATCCCACATCTCATTTCTCATTTTTAAATAAGTTTCTTTATTCATAATAGCTCCTTTTTATTATTGTTGTTTTAAGCTTCGTGCTTACTTATTAAACGCACCAAGTTTCAAAAAGTTCCAAATTAATTTTTCACGTCAAAGATATGGTAGACCTCAACATGCGTATTGCAATCATAATTTGAGCAAGTAAAGTTAGATACGATACCTTCGCTCTGTTCGTCTTCATACATCTCTTGTATGTCGTGATCGCCACCCCATATTAACTCTGACTTACATTGCCAACAGCGGAACACTTTGCAATCGTTTTCATCCTGAGCCTTGATAACATCTTTGAGTCTCTTGATCTTCTTATCTCGCCTCTCCACCATAGACTCATATTGTAGTAACTCTAGCTGTAACTCCTTGTATTTATTCATTTGAATTTCCTGTCTAGTACGGCATAGAATATTACAGTCATAATAAACATACCTATTGCAATAAATACAAAGCTTACTCCAATTAAAAAGAAATTGACAACCCACTCTGATAAATTTATCAATATCATCTATCCTCCTTTAGTTTCTTAATCTCAGTTCTTATATACCATCTCATTAAGTAATGGTAGATAAGGTGTAGTATCGCAAGGTATACCACCATAAAAACATCAAATCCATTCTCTGATAAAGACTGTAACCAATGTATCATTATTTATCCTCCTCTTTCCAAGTATCGCAATGTTCTAAACACTCTGTGCAAATATCAGTATCATCATATACCACCGCACCACAACATTCTGATCTATCCATATTATCCCTCCACCTGCTTTGCTCTTTTTAATATCCATGTTTCCCAAGCTATCGTTACCAGTTCTTCATTCAATCCATACTCACTAGCAATATGCTTTAACTCTCTATCAATAGCTTCATCTAAGTCAGGATGAACTAACTCAGCTAACTTATCTAACTCATAACCTTTCATCTTTTACTTCTCCTTTTTGTTTATATGTTCTTATCATACACACCAATAACAAAAGATAATTAATGATGTCCATAATCCTACCCTCTATACTTTCCGAGTATTCTTTACCATCTTTGAAATAGTTAAAAAGGCTACTTGTGTGCTTCATTAAATATACAGAAAGTACCTTCATTGGTGATAGCCCTAATGTTTTTGCTATGTTCTCGAAGTTCCATAAAACATTTGAGTTATGGTGTCCTTCTGTATACTCAATGCGTTTGTCATCTGAAAGTTTGAGAGTTTTCTTAAGAAAGTCCTCTCTCATAAATTGATATTCTTTTGAGTTCATAAGTTTCTCCTAGTTTCAAAGTATAAATTAATCTCTTCTCTATATAGTTTACTTGTAGAAATCGGATCATTTATGAAACTTGCTATCACTTCACAAAAGTCTTTTTTCTTTAGTTTGCAGTTGTTAATATCTAATTCAAAGAACATAGATACATCTTCCTTAGTTATCTTTTTTGTCATTGGATACGGCATGTTTACTCCTTTCCTTATCACGCTCTAGTTTTCTTTTGATCTCTTCCAAGTATCTCTTGGCACTATCGTAACCCATCTCGGTTACTAACGCTTTTATTTTACCCATTACTTCTCCTTTTGTTTATTCGTTATACGAGGTTAGTTCGTATTGGTTCCAATTTATTTTAATAATTTTCATATTGATTAAATACCCCCTTTGTACTTCTAGTTAATTCTGTTGGTCTTATAACCTTGTAGTCTTTGTCAAACCCAGTACTTATATAAAACATTTGATTGTATTTTTTTAAAGTTCTTTTGTTTATCTTTTCTTGAATGGAAACAATAAACTTAAATCCATTTTCTGTTTTACGAGCGTACAAATTAGATTTCTTATGTCCATTATGATATGCCCTATAAATAGGAACTGATGATTTGCTTTTATAATATTCATTAGGAAACTCTTTGCTAATGTCATCTTCATAATTGTCATTCCTATACAACACCCATGTAGAACCCGTATAAAATTTCATAAATGCAGATTCTTTTTTTCCTTTCTTGGCAGGAAATACATCCCCAATATTTACATGTCCATATTCATTTACTTTTACCAATACCACTTGCTCCTCCTTAATAATGTACATCTGCCGGTACTACAAAAACCTTCTGATCTTGTAGGTCTTTAGCATCCCATTTGTTTAGTACATTGTTTAAATGACTCCTAGACTTTATCCCTTCGCCATCACTGTCATACATCCATACTCCTGCACCTCGGTAGTCTCCTACAGATTTGTAATGGTACTGAAGATGACTATCTTTCAGAGATTGTATGATTTCTAGGTCGCTCTTATTTTCTGTAATCTTCCGTATTTCCTGTAAGTGATACCTCATATCCCTTAATGTATTTTTCCATCCATCTACCACCAATTTACGCCCTTCTGAGGTGTTTATCTTTGAGACTGGTTGTAACCTATCGCCCCAATACGAAGTACCGCCTTCATCAAAGGTATCGTAGTAGTCAAATGGATACTGTCCTTCGCATAAATAATCCATGTTGTTTTTAGCTTTGCCTAGTGCTTCGCCTTTTGTATTGGCGTACACTATGTTTCTAATTATCATGTGCATTTTATTTATCCTCCCTTATATATTTCTTAACATAATCTAAAGTCATGTACCTATCTTTGGATTTATTTAAAAAAACTGGTTCGTTTAGTTTATCAAATCCTCCTTTGTAGCATATTGAATCAATGGTTATAATATCTTTAGGCTGTCCATCTCCATAATCTTGATCCCATAAAACCTTTTTTCCTATGTATCCGTTGTATTTATCACTCATTGTCGTAACCCCCTTGTTTTTTGTCTTCCATTATAGATTCTAAAAACTGCTTGATTTCTACAAGTTCAGAATAGTACAGAACATCCCTTATTAAATACATGATACCTTTTACTAGGCTTTGTCTATCTTTACTCATTGTATTACTGCTCCTTTTATTGTTTGTTTACTTATTATACTACACTCTTAAAATAAAGTTCCCATTTATTTTTTATATTTATTATTTATTTTTAACCATTTTTCAAAAGGTGTTTTTCTTTTTAAAACCCACCTTAATAATTGAATTTTATCTTGAATCCTCATGTCATTGTTTAGAGGATCATCTTCTTGTAATTCTTTTATTTTTAGTTTTATTTCTTTTTTTGCTCTCATTTTTTCCCCTTATTTTTAAATTCTATGGTGTATTCTTCTACACCTTCCTCTAGTAATTTTACTACTTTCCTTGCAAAAATATCTGTAATACCACCGAATGAATCTCCCATCGCTTTGGCAATCAATGATGTTTTTAAACTTCTATATACTTTGTCATCAATATGTAGTTTTATAGTTTTCAATTACTTTTCTCCTAGTATCTTTTTTTCTTCTTTTGTTAGTTCGATACCCATTTTATTTTTTATCTCGATCCAGCTTTTATCCTGACTGAAATCGGGTAATGTTGTTTTTTTCTTTTTTATTTTATCCATTATAAGGCTCCGTATACTTCTTTAAAATTCTCTAATCTATTTCTTAACAAGTCCATAAATTTAGGCTCCATCTCATCCCTCAGTATTGATAGTTCTCTTGGTAAATGTCCGTATATCGTATGCAAATCGTCAATAGCTTTATAAAATTTAATATGCGTATTACTTTTTAATGCTTTCGCTAACTCTAGCCTAGCTATTGTATGATTATTGTAATGTGTCAGTTCTTTTATTTCTCGTATTTGTTTTTTATTTAGTACCATTTTATTTTTTACTCCATTTTTTTGCTTTGTTACTTGTTATATGTTTATTTACTTAATTAGTTCCAAATTATTTTAATATTTTTTTAGCTTCTAATATTCCCTGCTTGTTACCACCTGCCATAATTAGCAATTTAACTGCGTTATCTAGTCCTAATTGAGACTTAAAGCTAGTTAGCAAGGGTAAGTAAGCACCGTAATTATTTTGAGTCGTATACGGCTTTTTTTCTGCTTTGTTTACTAGTTCAATTAATTCGCTACTAATAGAATTAAACAAGCTTTTTAGATATTTATTTGTAATGGATTGCATGGTTTTTATTTTCCTTCTTTAATAAATTTAAAATCTGGGTTATCAAGTTTTAAATTTTGTTTTGTGTTATAATATTCAGTTTCTAAATGATAATCATTTTTATATTTAATTACTGTCCATAGCTTTATAAATACATCATAGTAATAAATAAACTCTATATTGTTTTCTGTATGTTGGTACGATACCATATTATTTTATTTTCCTTTTGTTTAATGAACGGGGATAACAATTTCCATATCTTTAAATACGGTATTATTGCCGCACGCATGACCAATTGAAGTACATGATCCGCATTCGCCCGGACATATAAATATTTTCTTGTTAAATTGTTTTCTTATCTCGGATACCTTACCTTTGATAGCTGTAAAATTACCCCGTACAAAATCCAATTTCTGTAAAATAGGTTTAAGCATATCAAAACGTCCACCGTTTGACAGATTCAAAACATAGTTTTTAGGGAATGAAAACCCGGTATCGTTGAGACTTGTAAATAATTGTAAGCTCTTGGAATATCCATAACTATTTAAAACCGGGTACTTTCTTAATAAATTCATCCAGTTTTTTAGATCGTCCATATTTTTAAAATCACCGTCAACATACAATCTGAAATCAATCTTTGATTTATTGCGAAACTCGGAACGGTTTAATACTTTGTTTAATTCAGTTTCAATCGTGTTAAAATCGTTCATTAATAAAGTATTTTGTAGCTGTCCAAAAAATACAGCCGGATAACGCCAACCTTTTAGAGAATAACAATAGACCAAACAATCTAATGCACCGGGACAGTTTACCACCGGCAAAGTTGAAAAGGTTAAAAAGGGTAGTTTTTTATTACCAACCTTAAAAACATTAAAAGGTAATTCACCGCCAAATTCTAACCATTGAACAAATTTATTAAGATAATATCCATTTGTTCCGGTCTTTGGTTTGGTGTCTACTTGTAAAGATTTTAAATAGCTTAGTAATTGCACCGGGTCAAAAACTAATTTTGCAATTCTCATTTTTATTTTATTTGTTAATTTCATTTTTAAATCCCCAACTTTTATTTATGATTCTATTATTATATACTATGTTTATTTGGTTTTGTTCCAATTAATTAGAATTTGTTTTAAATATTTTATGATTTTTCTTGTAATAGGATATTGATTTTTTTAAATAGTGCTTATATCCTTGTTTGCTTAAGGAATCTTTATATATTTTTTTCCCTAGCTTTACAAAACTAATATTATAAAAACCCTTTTCAATTATAGGAAGTACATTAGATTCAAATTGAATCCATGTCATCCGATACGGGCCCAAACTATAATATAATTCTACTATTAATTCGTTTTTTATGTCTTCAAAAGAATAAGCTATCATTTTATTACTCCATGTCTTCGTTTAAATGTTCCGCAATTTCTTTATAATTAATCTTATCTAATGATCCGTCAAAGCTTTTTAAATCCTTAGAAAATGTTATTTCTTTTGGATTAATCTTTTTATCTCTATTGACTAAATACTGAGCAAATTCTTTTAGATCTGTAGATATTTTATCAATGTTATCTTTATTATCTTTTGCTATTCCCTGTGCTATTCCATACATTAAATAATCATTGTTAATCCATAGCATAAAAGACCACGTTGATTTATTAGTGTATCCATTATAACTCTCATTAGTGCATTTTAATTTCATTTTATTTTTCCTTTTGGTTACTTGCTTATTAAATGTATTTGCGGGGCAATAGTTCCAATAAAAATAATATACGTGTGTAATACTAGTGTTGTATATCCTAGCTTATTATATAAACTAGGTAAACGTGTAAAGTAATTACTATTATATATATATTTATTTATCATTTATTTATTTATTTAATTAATCGATTCTTGCCCCGTCCAAACTTATATAATGTTTTAATCTGTATCCTATACATTTATTTATTTATTTAATACAGTATCCCCGTAAATGCTTATATTATTGAAGTTATAAAGATTTAAAATAAGAATTGTAAGTTGTAACGGCTCCAAATGGATTTGGTTTTTTTAACACAAGATTTCTAACCTAGAAACGGTTAGGGGGGTAGTATGTGTGTAAAACAAAAGAAACACACATGCTAATATATTTTTCTGAAATTTTTGGAACTTTTCCCCAAAGGCGGTACTACAAATACAAAAGCGGTACTATATATACTATATTACTATTTACTACTTACTATAATTACTATATATTACTATATATACTATATTACTATATATATATTATATATATATTATATATACTATATACTATATATACTATTATACTATATATACTATAGTACTATTATAAATAACCAACCGCAAACTAAACTAGGATAATTAAATATATATTATATAAAACATAGTTGTCAAGTTTTTATTAAATTAAATCATGTCAGAATACAAAACATTATACCAAAAAGCCTTAGCTGGTGACTTTGAGATTGGTAACGTTTATGAAAACTTAGAGCGTTGCCGTGAGATATCAGCAGAGCTAAAGCTAATGGATGTTATAGACCCCAACTCAAAGCAAATAGGTTTAATATCCGAATTGTTGTACCGCATGAAGAATATGCCGGAACTACAAATATTGGACGTTAGCTTATTTACAGACGAAGAGCCTAACTAGTTGGCACTAAGCCGTACCATTAAAGGCGTTAAGCACTTTGCTTACGAATCTGAATTGGAGTTTCGTACTGCACATCCCAACACACCTCTGATTACAGACTGGAAGAGAGCAGAGGAAGGGGACTGGTGTCTTGCAGACGATGGTAAGATAGTGCAGATACTTAAAAAAGGACAAGTAAAAGGATTTAAAAAAGAAAACAATTACGTAAGAACTATTATAGGAATGTTTCATCTTAGAAGAAATGGTATGAAGTCTGGTACTGTAAAAGATGAGATGTATAGATTTACAAAGCGATCTGGATATGCTGTAGTAACTGAAGGCTTTTTAACTTTATCAAAGAAAAACTTTGCAAAGTATATTGCACATGGCATGGATCCTGTAAAAGCATATCAAAAAGCATTTCCAAATACAAAAAGCGTAGGCCATGCAGAAAGAAGATCAACACTACTACTTAAAAACAAAACAGTGAGGCAAGCAGTGGATAAAGAAATAGAAAACTTAATGTCAGAGGTAGGTATTACAAAAAGATACTTACT